>Ga0194126_10000079_pt1 | contig 138546 bp, 112 predicted proteins | sample TA2KigC150mmetaG_FD_148641 | JGI IMG/M metagenome (GOLD analysis project Ga0194126, IMG submission 148641) | Freshwater microbial communities from Lake Tanganyika, Tanzania - TA2015035 Kigoma Deep Cast 150m | ecosystem: Environmental > Aquatic > Freshwater > Lake | place: Tanzania: Lake... | reverse complement strand
TCTTTCCGGAGTTGCTTGAGCTCTGCAATCCTCTCCTCACGCTTCGGGGAGAGAAATCCGTGGAACACAAAGGAGTCGATCGGGAAACCGGATGCGATCAGAGCGGGCATCAATGAGGAGGCCCCGGGAATCGGGATGACCCGGATGCCGTTCGCGATCGCCTGCTGAACGATGAGAAGTCCCGGATCGGAGAACACCGGAGTGCCGGCATCCGAGAGGAGAGCCACCGACTCACCCTTCGACAACCGTGCGATCAGTTCGGGCGTCTTTTCCTCTTCGTTGTGTTCGTTCAAGGAATCGACCTCTCGATTGATGCCGAACTGACGGAGCAGACGCCTTCCTTCCTTGAATTCTTCAACGACAACGACGGCAGTTTCCTTCAACACCCGAATCGCGCGAGGTGTCATGTCCTCCGCATTGCCGATCGGAATCGAGACAAGGTACAGATTGCCCTTCATCTACCACTCAGATTCAATGGTATGGTACATCGATGAACTCACTCCCTTCCGTGCAGCTTCCCACTCCCTCACAAAGAGAATAATCAGAGCCGTCGTCGGCACGGCGATGAGGAGTCCAACAAACCCAAGGAAGAAAGAGAACACAAGCAGGGAGAGAATAATCAAGAGGGGATGCATACCGACTTTCTTGCCGACAATCTTTGGCGCCAGCAAGGTGACTTCGATCAAGTGCAGGATACCAACTGTCGATACGGCAAGTACAACTTTCTCCAGGATCGGCTCTTCGCTGAAGAGTGCAACGATTGCTGATAAGATCATCGTGATGATGAGTCCGATGTATGGAACAAGATCCAGAAGTCCCGCGACGATGCCGAGAAGGAGAGCATACTTGATGCCGAAGAGTGAAAACGTGAGGGTCACGGCAATTCCCTGAAGGAGCGCGATGAACAATGCCCCCCGGAGGTAGCGGCCGATCACTTCATCGGCACGTTGCATGTAGATAGCAACCTGCTCGCGCCGTCGGTGGGGGAACAGCATCCGGAACCGATGGTTGATTTTCTCGAAGTCCGTCAGGAGGTAGAACGTGAGGAACGGAATGAGAATGATATAGAAGACGCGCGTCACGACTTTCGAGATGCTGGTGACAAACAAGAGAATTCCCTGGAGGAAATTCCTCACAATATCTTCGAAGCGCGGGGCAAGCTGCTGGGAGAGCGTGTTCCGCAGTTCTTCGGCCGAAACGCCGTATCGTTCAAGGATGGTGGTCATGCGCGAGGACCAGAGCCACGTCCGAAATCCCTCGAACACATCGGACAACGCGTTTACCATCCCCTCAAACTGCGTGACCGCGATAGGAAACACGAAGAAGAGCAGCAACACCAGGAGTCCCACGAAGAACAAGATGAGAACGAGTGACGACAACCAGCGAGGAATCCTCCAGACGTGCAACCGCGTAACGACGGGATTCAACAAATACGCAAAGAGAAGTGACACAACAAACGGCGCCAGAATACTCGAGATTTCATAGACAAACCAGAGTGAAAAGAGAAGAACACTCAGCCACATAATGCTCTTCGCCATCGCATAGCGACGCAACGGATAGAGCAGAAACAGCATGGCGCCGAGGACGACGAAGGGCGAGATGATCGACTGGACGGTGTAGATGAGCACAAGGAGCAGCAGCACCGCGCCCACAAAGAGAGCGATTTCGAGACGACTGAGGGACTGAAAGAAACTTTCCCAGCTGTCCCGCCGCTTGTCCGTGAACGGAGTTTTGTTTCGTGACTGCCGGTCGGAGCTCTGACGTTTTCGAGCCATTTAGTCGTTCCCCTTATTGTTCACCCCGGTATGCCCGAAGCCGCCTGCCCCGCGCCGGGTTTCCTCCAATCCCTCAACCTCGTCCCAATGCACGCGGCTGTAGCGCGCGATGATCATTTGTGCAATTCTGTCTCCTCGCCTGACGAGGAACGGCTTCGCACCAAAATTCGTCACGACGATTCGAACTTCTCCCCGGTAGTCCGAATCGATCGTTCCCGGCGCATTCATCAATCCGATCTGATGCTGAATCGCCAGACCGCTCCTTGGCCGAATCTGGGCCTCGTACCCGGGGGGAAGTTCAACCCGAAAACCGGCCGGAACCAGCACGGTTTGGCCCGGAGCAATCTCGAGCTCACCATCAACCGCCGCGCAGATATCCATCCCTGCCGAGCCCTCCGTCGCGTACGACGGCAGTGGCAGGTCATGACTATCATGACCCGTCCGAGTGATCCTTACGCGAATCTGTTCGGTCAACGAATCTCTCTCGTCAAGGGGAGTTCAATGGTGGGAAAAATATAGCGAAAGGGGTATGGAAATGCAACGAAGGATTCGGAGCAGAGACTGTCGTGCTCTACTGTTTCAGCGTATCGGGACGGATGCCTCGCTGCTGGTTCTCCCTCCAGCGCATCATCATGCTGTCCATGACGGCGCGGTATTCACGTTCCCGTCGACCTCTCATCTCTCGAAACATGGAATCGATGCGCTCGACGTCGATATCGAATCTCTCCATGTCTTCCCAGAATCGTTCGAACATGCTGTCACGAGGAAAGCTCGGAAAGAATTCCCGACGACGATCTTCCTCTCCCCTCCCGACCGGAGGCCGCTGGTCGATCCGCCGGGATCCGGCCTGCCTGATCCTGGGGATAACCCACTGTGCAAGGGAGTCGTGCTCCATCTGGACATTGTCGCGATCAACTTGAATCGTGACGAATCCGGATCCCCCCACGACGCGAAAGCGCTGAATCGACCGATGGATGGGTTTTTGCCGCTGGAGTTCTTCGAACTGGCGTATCACAAGCTGTAACTCCCTCTGGATCTCGCGATTTTCCCTCACGCGCTGGTGCGCAACTTCGAGTTCCCGCATATCGGCAAACAACTTGGAGAGCACCATCGTATCGGGAGTAATGACAAGATACTGCCGTTCCTGTGGCTCTCGCCCGATACGCGGAAGCTGAACTGACACATGCGGCGGGGGGGCGGCCGTCGGTGTATGAACTTTTGACGTCGCAATTGCGTAGGCCGCGTCTCGACCGCGCAGATAGTGATCGAATCTTTCTCGGCGGGAGGGATCGAGATTCGCGGCGATGTTCGAGACGAGCACTCGCGTGAGCTGTCCGATCTCGGGATCGATTGCCAGGGCGTTGTTCTCAGCCACAAATGCTGACGACGCGATGCGGGTCTTCGCATCTTCCAATAGTGAATCGATGGCGGCCGCTTGAGCCTCTGTCGGCTCGACCTCCGCGAGCAGATCCTCGACCGTAATCTTGGTTTTCGACGGAGTCTCTGTTCGCCCGACTTCCAGTCGATAACCATTCTCGTTCTTGTCATCAACGCGCAACGATGTTTGTGCATTCGCGTCCAGAGGGAGTGTCCCCAAGAGCGCAAACTGGAGAACCTGGTCCTTGTCGATTTTCGAGAAGATCGGAAGCACGGAGCCCTTCAGGACATTTTCCTCATATGCTCTCTGGACGTCCTGCGACGTCTCACTCAGGAACTGCATCATTTGACCCCGCTCGGTCACCGCCACATAGCCAATGAAGGTCAGGACCACGGTGCTGAGGGCAACCGCCAGCGGAACATACTTGCGGGGGAACGGGAGCAGGTTTGCAGCTTCGCGCTTCTTCTCGCTCAATCGTTTGGACAGTTCCGGCCAGAATGATCTGTTTGTTTCAACACGGGAGGCGGAGTTCAAATAGCTGCGAATCTGTCGGAGATCATTCAGCTCTTTCTTCGCATCCGGATGTGTTTCCAGATACTCTTCGATCCCCCTCTTCTCATCCGGCGAAAGTGCGTCGTCCAGATAGAGTGAAAGCTTAAGTCGCCAGTCGCGGTCGGAACCTTTTTTCATCTCACACCTCCTCCAACAGCGGCTTCAACACCTTCCTCAGCATCGAGCGGCCGCGCGAGAGTCGCGATTTCACTGTGCCGATGCGGCACTGAAGCACATCGGCAATTTCTTCATAGGACATTCCTTCGATGTCCTTGAGGACGATCGGTGTGCGGAACTTCTCGGGGATCAGTTGGAGACTCCTGGTGACAATCTCGGATGCCTCTGAACTCCGTTGGGTAGTGCTCAATCTCTCCGACAGCTCACGATCCGGTCTCTCCAGTACGGCATCCATCGAAAACATGCGACGAACTTTTCGACGACGCAGCTCGTCTCGCGTTTTGTTAACCGTAATCCGGTAGACCCATGTGTAGAACGAGGATTCGAAACGGAATCGTGGAAGCGCCTCGTAGACCTTGATAAAGACCTCCTGAGCGAGATCATCAACTGCATCCTGCTCGCGCAGAATCGAATAGATGATGTTCCTCACCCGATCCATATATCTCTCGACGAGATACCTGAACACATGCTCTTCCCCGGACTGAAAAAGAGTGATCAGAACATCATCTCTCTTCTTTTCCAGAGGGACCTGGGGCTCCAGATCCATCTCAACCGTTGTCTGCGCTCTCCCCCCGGTCGCGGGGATATTCTGTGCAATCGAGTACGTGCCCATCTGCTTCTGTTTTGAGTTGGATTCAAGCATTTTGACGATGTTCCCGGCCCGATTGTTCCAAAAGAAAAAACTCGTACAGCGCTCAGGAACTATACGAGTTTTCTCAACAAAAAGTTTGGAGAGGGATCAAGCCAGCGTTTCGGCCGTTGCCCGCTGCCCCTCGGGGACCCTCTTCACAAATTCATCCCGGAATCGACGGATCATCGACTGAACCGGCCAGGCGGCGGCATCTCCCAGCGCACACACGGTGTTTCCTTCAATGTTGTTCGCGATATCCATCAAGAGATCGATCTCTTCCATCCTTCCCTCCCCCTTTTCAAAGCGCTTCAGGATCTTGAACATCCACCCCGTTCCTTCACGGCACGGCGTGCATTGACCGCACGATTCGTGATAGTAGAATTTCGTGATGCGGGTGATCACCTTGATCATATCCGTGTCTTCGTCCATGACCATGAGTCCCGCGGTACCGACAGCCGAGCTGGCGGCCTTGAGCGAGTCGGCATCCATGCACACCCCCTCCAACTGCTCCCCTCGCAAAATCGGTGTGGACGATCCGCCGGGGATCACCGCCTTGATCTTCTTTCCCTCGGGCACGCCGCCGCAGTATGAATTGATGATCTCAAGCAGAGGAACCCCTGTCGGCATTTCATAGACGCCCGGCTTGTTCACGTGACCGCTCACCCCCACGAGAATCGGACCCGGATGCTTCGGCGCACCGATTCCCGCAAACCATTGTGCACCATTTTTGATGATCAACGGCACGCACGAAATCGTTTCGACATTGTTGATCGTCGTCGGACAACCCCAGAGACCGTATTGCGCGGGGAACGGCGGTTTCACGCGCGGATATCCGCGTTCACCCTCGATCGAATTCATCAGCGCAGATTCCTCACCGCAAATGTACGCGCCCGCTCCTTTGTGGATCGTGATATGCGTGTTGAATCCACTTCCCAGAATATTCTCGCCGACGAATCCTTTTGCGTACGCATCGTCGATCGCCTTCTGCAGGAGACGGATCCACTTTCCATATTCACCGCGGATATACACGTAGGAGTTCTGGACCCCCATGGCGTACGCCGCGATGAGCGTCCCTTCGATCAACAGATGGGGATTGAATTCAAAGATCTGTCGGTCTTTAAATGTTCCCGGCTCCGATTCGTCTCCATTCACGCAGATGTACTTGGGCTTCGTCGTCTCCTTCGGCATGAAACTCCACTTAAGGCCGGTGGGAAAACACGCGCCCCCGCGACCGCGAAGATTCGACTTCTTCACCTCTTCCGTGACGTCGACCGGTTTCATCGAAAGCGCCTTCTTCAGCGCTTCGTACCCGCCGTGCGCAACGTAGATGTCGATCTTGTGGTAATCCTTGATTTCGGGGAGAAGAACTTTTTCCATCAACGTCTACACCGTGTGAGAGAAGAGATCATTTCATGCTGCTGAGAATTTCGTCGACTTTCGTCGGCGTGAGATTCTCAAAATATTCTTCGCCAATCGCCATCATGGGAGCAGTCCCGCACGATCCCATGCATTCAACTTCTGACAATGTCCACATGCGGTCTGGTGTCGTCTCGCCCGGCTCGATGCCCAGACGATCTTTCAGACGCTTCACAATTTCGGCTGATCCTCTGAGGTAGCATGAGACATTCGTGCAGACCTCAAGGTGACGTTTTCCCACCGGCTCCTGCTGAAACATCGTGTAAAAAGTCACAACCCCCAGGACGTGTCCAAATGGGACATTGAGAAGTCCGGCGATGTACATCATTGTCTCTTGAGAAATGCAGCCGAATTCCTCTTGCGCCATCCAGAGTGCCGGAAGAACAAGCGCTTGAGTGGTCGGATATCGCTTCCTGAGCTCTTCGATCTTGTTAAGATTTTCTGGTGAGAACATATCCGTCGACTGTTCGATTCTTGGAATGCGCCGGGGAGAGTTACTCAGCCGGCGACGTTCGCTTACTTATCCGCCTCCCCCATCACGGGATCGAGACTTCCGATGATAGCGACAACGTCGGAGACCATCGAGCCGACAACCATCGGGGTGAGGGATTGGAGATTCACAAATGACGGCGAGCGAATTTTCATTCTCCATGGTTGTCCGGTGCCGTCACTGTAGAAGTAGAATCCAAGTTCGCCCTTTGGGGCTTCCACCGAAAAGTACACTTCCCCCACCGGAGGATTGATGCCCGAGTTGATCAGCATGAAGTCGTGAATCAATTCCTCCATCTTCGTGTAGATACGTTCTTTCCGAGGGAGGACTTTCTTCGGTTTGAAGGCGTGGATGTCGCCTGACGGCATCGTGTCCAGCACCTGCCGTACGATTTTCGTACTCTGCCGCATTTCTTCCATGCGGACGTAGTATCGGGCAAGGGAATCACCCCCCTCGAAGACCGGGACCTCAAAATCGAGCCGATCATAGACCAGATACGGAACTGCTTTGCGCAGATCGAAATCGACGTTACAGGCGCGCAGTCCCGGGCCGGTCAAGGCGAGATCGATCGCCTGCTCCTTCGTGATCGCACCGATGCCGTCGGTTCTTCCGAGGAAAATGCGGTTCGTTTGAAGAAGCTTCTCGCATTCGCGGAGTTTTGATGGAAACTCTTCGATGAACTTCCTCACCATCGCATCGACTTCCGGCGTCATGTCCTGTGCCAGTCCGCCGATTCGCGTGTAGCTTGTTGTGAAGCGCGCACCGGCAAGCCGTTCGAAGATGTCATACAGTTTTTCGCGCTCACGGAACGCGTACATCCAGACCGTCAGCGCACCCACATCCATCGCCAGACTCCCCAGAAACATGAGATGAGAGGAGATGCGGGCCAGCTCCGAGATCAAGACCCGGATGTATTGCGCTCGCTCCGGCGCATCGATGCCGAGCAGTTTTTCGACCGCCAGGACATACGCCGTGTTATTGGAGAGGGGTGAAATGTAGTCGAGCCGATCGGTGTGAGGAATGAATTCGTGATAGCTGCAATTCTCGGCGAGTTTCTCGTAGCCGCGATGAAGGTATCCGATTTCCGGCACGCATCCGATGACCGTTTCGCCGTCGAGTCGGATGAGAAGCCGCAGCACGCCGTGCGTCGCTGGATGCTGGGGACCCATATTGAGCACGAGGTCGTTCTCGAGCGGATCGTCGAACGCAATGCTCGTGTGTTGGTCCTCCAGAGCCTGGAGTATTCTCGACTTTCGTGATATGTCGTCTGTACGGGTCGCCATCGAACTGGTCTACTTTTTCGGAAGGGGAATCGAGCCAGGAATTCCCATCAGAGGAAAGTCCTTTCTCAGCGGATGGTGCTCGTAGTTGTCGGGCATGTACACCCGGCGCAGGTCGGGATGTCCATCGAAGACGATCCCGAACATGTCGTACGTTTCCCGTTCGTGCCAATTTGCAGTCCCCCACACCGTCGTGACCGTCGGAACGACCGGATTCTCCTCTTCCACAAACACCTTCAGCCGGATGCGGTATTTGTTCTTCAGGGAAAAAAGGTTGTAGATCACGCCGAATCGTTTCTCCGGGGTATTCATATCGATCCCGCAGAGATCTGCCAAGAAATCAAACGAAAGATCGGGCTCTTCCTTCAGGAAGCGGCAGACGTCATTGATGCGATCGGGCGGAACAACGATCGTCAGCTCGTTACGGAATTCAGAAGATACGAAGGAACCTTCGCCGAACTTGGAGGTCAGTTTTGTAAGGATGGTATCTTTCATCGGTTAGACGTTCGCGCGTTGCCGGGCAAATGCAGGGGGTTCTCCGACATATGCCGGTTCGGTTCCTTTCGATTCCCCGCGTTGTACCTTTCCCTGCAACAGTATGAGGGCGTTGAGGAGGTTATCCGGTCGCGGCGGACAGCCGGCAACATAGACATCGACCGGGAGAAATTGATCGATTCCCTGAACGACGGAGTAGGTACGATAGATACCGCCGGAAGAGGTGCATGCTCCCATCGCAATCACCCATTTCGGCTCGGGCATTTGGTCATAGATCTTTCGTACCACTTTCGCCATTTTGTACGTCGTCGTGCCGGCAACAATCATCACATCCGATTGGCGCGGGGAAAACCGGAAAACCTCCGACCCGAATCGTGAGGCATCGAATCGGGGTCCGGCAAAAGCCATCATCTCGATCGCGCAGCAAGAGATCCCCATCGGCATGGGCCACAGTGAATTCTTGCGGCACCAGTTGATCGCATCATCCAGCTTTGTCAGAAGAAAACTGTCTCCAAGCGCCTTCTCTAGTCCCATTCCAACGCTCCCTTCCTCCAGACATAGACAAAACCAAGAAACAGGATCACAACGAACACCGTCATCGTCACGAACCCAAGCCACCCCAGCGATTTGAACGACACCGCCCATGGATAGAGAAAAACGACTTCGATATCGAACAGAATAAAGAGGACGGCGACAAGATAAAACTTCACGGAGAATCGCTCACGGGCGGTCCGGACGGGCTCCATGCCGCTCTCATACGTCGTGAGTTTCTCTTCGGACGGTCGCTTTGGACCGAGCCACTCATTGAGTTTCACCATGATGATGCCGAAGAGAACACCAACCGCAATCATCAGAAAAATGGGGATGTAGTTGTCGAGCATGGGTGTATTCTAATGAACAACCGAGGGATATGATAAGTGCCAGAGGATTGCAGGCATCGAAGCCATTCGTTTCGGGCAACAACGCCGCGCGTTTGCGAACTATTCAGCCAGCGCCGAAGGCCGCTATGAATCCCCTTATTGCGGCCGGAGGCGCTGAGCCCGTGAGCAAACGCGTGGAGCGGTTCTGATCTCATTTGTTGAGCGTCGTTGTTGCCCGTGTTATACGCTGGCAAAGTTCTTCTGAAATGGCGTTTTGCGGGACATGAACAAAACCTTGAGTTTGAGCGACTGGTTGGCGCGCGTCGCCTCGTCAAATAGTCTAGATGAGTTCTACGCCTTCCTTTTTGCACTGAGGCACCGCTTTGGAGAACACCAGAAGTTGCTGTGCTAATAGACCCAACTTATTCACGAACATCTCGTCGGCTGTTTCGAGTCCGGACAAAGACGTTTGGGAGCTCTTGATAAGTACTTGAAGTCGGTCGTGATCGATTAGCATGCGTTGAAAGGTGTTGGGATCCTGAAGTAGCTCTGTGAACAAGCCAAGGAGATCGCGAATCTGTGATTGTCTGTCTTGGTATTCTTGCGACAAAGTGGAAAGGTGACCGCTGATTTCCTCAAGCGGTGCAGAGAGCTCAAAAGTCTTGTGGTTAGGCATTGTTGGTCAGTCAAGTGTTTGATGGCGACGCGCGCTAATTCTTGCTTAGATGGATTTCAAACAAAGACGCTATCCGGCTTGATAAACAGTGCCTCAAAACGCCCACGAAATGAACCTTTGCTTGCGTATAGCGTATGCAAAAATGTCGTGCCATTGTAACGAAAAAACGCCCGAAAGTCAACGAATCACGACGACGAGAGAATGCAAACCGTTCGACGACTCGCGCGTTCCCATTCGCGAGAATCGCTCCCCTCCACACCGCTACTCAATCCAAAAACATATTTGTGCGACTGCCATCCCAACGACCGTTCCCATGATGTTTCCCAACACTGCCATCAACAATCCGACCGCGGCGAGGGAACTTTGGTACACCGTCGCGACGATCGGTGCGGTGACGGGTCCGCCGATGTTCGCCTGACTCGCGGTTGCCATGAGAAACATCGGAGCACGGAAGAATCGACCTGCGGCGAGAAGAAAGCTCGCGTGGATCAGAATGATGGTCACTCCCGCAACAAGAAACAACGGCGCATCAAGAATCCCTTTGAGATCTGCCTTTGCGCCGATCGTCGCCAGCAGGAGATAGAAGAGATATTGCCCCAAGACCGATGATCCCGCGAATTCGAGGTCTGACGCCTTCGTAAACGAAAGCGCAACACCAACGAGCGTGGAAAGAATGATCGCCCAACCAAATGCGTTCACCACGGCTCCAATCTCCGGAAGAAGCTTCCCGAGTTCGAGCATGAAGTAGCCAACGGCAAATCCGATTGCCAGGATCAGGGTGAGATCGTAGAACTTCAGAGGTCGACGATTACTGCTCTCTATTTGCCGCATCTTTTCGTTCAGCTCGAGAACCACGGTCTGATCAACTCCGTTTCTTGCGTCAAGTCGATTCTGCAGTACCGACAAGGCAATCACAACTCCCATCCATCCGTACCCGACGACGGTGTCCACGACGATCAACGGACCCAGCATGGAATCCGGAGTGCCGACACTCGATGCGACGGCGACCATGTTTGCGCTTCCGCCGATCCAGCTGCCGGTCAGCGCGCCGAAGCCCCGCCACGAATCCGGAGGGAGCCACCAATGGAAGACCGTGAACGAGACAATGGCCCCAACCGCGATACCGGCCGTTCCCATCAGCATTGTGGCGATCGCTTTTCCTCCCAGCTTCGCAAGGGCAGGGGCATTGGCGCCGAGCAGCATGAGGACAAGAGCCGTCGGAAGCAAATAGAGCCGCACCCAGTCATAGAAAGGACTGCTTTGCGGTATGATCCCCAGGTTGGATGAAAGCATCGGGAGGAAGTAAATCCAGATCGCCGGCGGGAGATATCGAAAAATCGTGGCAACTGATTTTCGTTCGCTGATCCAGTGCAGGATTCCGATCAGCGCGACGAGGTAGACAAGAATGGCAGCCGGTTCAGTGATGAGCACGATGATTGTTTTTCTTCAGATTGGCAAACAATGAGCTCCATCAACCATAAGAGAGCTGGGAATTATCAAATCGTCTCCGGAATCGGTGAAATGCCGATGAGCCGGCGGGCGCGCACGTATGTGCGGAGACGTTCCTCATCGTAATGAGGATGTTTCGGATCGAAGCTGTTTAAACGCACTTTGCCGGCACAATGGATGAATTCCTTCTCTCCGAGATAGATACCGACGTGCCAGATCCGTTCAGGTTTTTCCTCGGTCGCTTTTCGACCGAAGAACAGCAGATCCCCCTTCTTCAATCCTGAAAAATCATCCCCTTCGTTGACAACCTCTCCCATCGTCGCCTGCTGGTCGGCGTCGCGATTCAGGTCCAAACCGTTCAAACGAAAGACGATCTTCGTGAATCCGGAGCAATCAAATCCTTTTGCCGATGTTCCTCCCCACAGATACGGCACACCAACGAACAACCGGGCGACGTGTTCCACACTCTCCCCCGCCAATTTTCTCTCTCGTTTCCATTTCGCATAGTCCTGCACGATCTCCCTCTCGAGGAAGCCTCGTCTGCCGTCAGGAAACTCAACCTCCGTCCATCCTCCTCTCTCTCCCCGTCGACCGATCAATCCGCCCATCACCACATCAGAGACCGCGAGTGACTTCGCATCCGGTTTCTGCCGGACGACACCGAAGTAATCCGTGACGATCACCTTCTGCGCTGCAATCCAGCGATCCACGGCATTTTGGTCCCCGAGCGCCATGGCATCGCGGTCGAGCCAGCCAAGGTATCGATCGGGCGCTTGCACGTAGTACCACGAACCCTCTTTCTTCAAAATCTTCAACACGGTTCCCATGAGAACCTGGGTCACAAGCTCGGCGGGGTGCTGCGGCTTGCCTCTCATATTGCCGACGCTTACCGCAACGATGCCGAACCTCTGCTCACCGAGACGCTCGTCCGGGAGGATGCGGATGCTATCGACGGTCTCACCCGTCGCCTTCTCCCGGAAGAGTGCAAGCACGTTGTCTCTGACGGCCTGATCTTCCACCTCTCCCTTCACGATGATGTTCGATCCGCTGCGACTCCACGTGACGTCAAAAACCGCAACCCTTCGGTCCGGCGCGTGAGCCTGCTGGAGCGTGGCGAGCGAACGACGAATCTCCTCGTCTTGCTTCTGGTGTGAAGGAGTGCATGAGGCGAGGAAGCATACGATGGCGAGTCCTATTGACGTGCCTACCATCTGCCATCGATTGACTGATTTGACTTGTGACATAATCGCTCCTCAATGATCGTGAAAGTGTGGTATCAACTTGCTTTTTGGGTCAAGCTCAGCCATCCGTTGATACGGACGGCTGTTAAAGATCATGAAGACGCTGATAAACCCCGCCAAGCGGGGTTTTGCATTCCCAGAAGCCGTCGACTTCAGTCGATGGCGGCTGGTCAGCCATCCGTTGATACGGACGGCTGTTAAAGATCATGAAGACCCTGATAGAGGTTGTCCAAAAAGGAGCAAATGTCATTCTGAACGGAGCCCTGCCTGCCGGTCCGAAGGACCCCTTTGGGGCAGGCAGGGAAGCGGAGTGAAGAATCTGCTTTTTTGAATCAGATTCTTCGTCCCACTTGGGAAGCAGTGGGACTCAGAATGACTTTTTGGTCAGCCTCTCGCATCCGCAGAAGCCGTCGACTTCCGTCGATGGCGGCTGGTCAGCCATCCGTTGATACGGACGGCTGATAAAGATCATTGAAGACCCTGACAAACCCCGCAAAGCGGGGTTTTGCATTCCCAGAAGCCGTCGACTTCAGTCGATGGCGGCTGGTCAGCCATCCGTTGATACGGACGGCTGTTAAAGATCATGAAGACCCTGACAAACCCCGCAAAGCGGGGTTTCGCATTCCTAGAAGCCGTCGACTTCAGTCGATGGCGATGGAAGTTAACGCCAAAAATCGTGCGCTCTTTCTGAGGCGGAAACTTCGTGCAAGGGGTTCATGGCAATTGCAGCTTCAATCCTTCAACGGGCCAGCGGGCCCGAAGCTTGAGAGTATCCGGATACACAGTAAATCGTTCCGCCCGGACATAGGGAAAGGGTTGCCCCGGATCGAATTTGCCGTTTCTATTCCTATCGCGGAAGGCCTCGATCAGATAACGTCCCTCAACGATATTCCTGAAGATGAACGGACCGGGAGCCTCGATTCTCACGCTCGTCGGCTCTTGATCACGTCGCTCTGCCTCTCTTGCGACGACGTAGACGGGACCTTGAGCATCTCGCACAGACGTATCCAAGACTGTTCCCGCGAGGCTGCTGAACCGATCCGTGTCGATCGTGGAGAACTTCAGCACAAAGAGCGAATCTCTTCCCCCAACACCGAAGAAGTCCGTGAAACGAGACGCATCGACGGTGAGGGCATACCAAGATCTTCCGGCCAACGTTTGTTCCGGACGGATGATGAGCATCATGCCGCTCTGCCATTCGGTGAGGATGTCGAACGAATTGCCCAGACTGTCGGTCAACGAAACCGCCAGGGAATCGACATGACGTCGAACGGGACGGGAAAACATCACTGCGATTTCCGGCGACAGCGAGATGTCTCGCGACATCGTTGGGAACGAAAATGAAGCGACCGTCACGACACCCGTGTCGGGCTCCGATGTCACGGCGTAGACGAGAGTGCTTGCCGAAGGATTGATGGAAAGTCCCTTCGTATCGCTCACCCTTGCGCCCACTGTGTGGGGTGAGCCTGTCGTGAGACTATCGACAACAAGGAGCACTTCGAGGTTGCGGGGAGGCACCGGCTCCGCCGCAGCAATTGTCGCCTTTCTTCCCGAGACCGTGTCGATAACCGTGAAGTTCTCGGCTCCAATCGTTCGCACATTGATCTCCTCAGAGAACTCGAGACGCAGCAGGCGACGGCCGATGTTCACGACTTTGATGAGGCGTGGAGCGGTCGTGTCCTCCTTGGCGAGACGAAAATCTATCCCTCGAATTCTTGCGGAATCGGCACCGATCGGGAGATCAATGGCCGCCATCCCAAACTCATCGGCTTCGGGAACGTAGAGCAGGTTTTTGAATTCATCTCTCACCGCCAGGAGTCGATACGTTCCGAGCGCCAGATGACTCAGCGTGTATTTGCCCTCCTTCCCGGTTTGTGTGGAATAGTCCGGTTTGGTGCGGCGCGGATCAAGCGTATCGGGGTTGAGGGGATCGAGGCGATAGGCGAAGACCATGATGCCTGACGACGGATCTGCGGGTTTCGCGGGATACACTCTCCCTTCGATCACACCTTCATCGATGTGATGGCCGGTCGAGAACGCAAGCGTGAACGATTCGGCCATCCTGTTGCGATTACGAACATCGACGACGTCTGTCCCGACGTTGACGACATAGGTCGTGTTTTCCCGGAGCCGCTCGGAGAATCGGATTTCCACCTCCCGTCCGCTCCAGTCGAACTCCAGCATTCCCACGTTCGGCGAGATGAAGAGCGCGTTCTCGAGAGAGGGGCGATCGACGTATTCGTCAAACTCAAACACGATGCGCGAATCCTGAAATCGTGTGCTGTTGTGCTCCGGGTACGTCGCAATGATGGATGGAGGATCTTTGTCTTCCGGTCCGCCAGAGGGGGGAAATTGCCCTGCGCACGACCAGATCATACCCGCCGCCAGGAGAAGGACGCGCAGTTGCAGGAAAGTGAACACGTCGTTCGAGCATGTCCTATCGTTCGCTTTAGCGGTCGAGAAGTTTCGAAGGGGCATGAGCCGCGAAGATCAGGTAAGTTGAGAGTGCTTGAGAAATAGTTGCGTGACTAAGGAGAAACGATGTTCGCCGGAATCAGCCGGTCGAACCTCTATTTGCGCGATTCCGTTCTTCGGCTGCACGCCGCGCCCGCCTGAATTCCCTCACCGCGCGGAGATGTTCCGTGTACGTACTCGAGAATTTGTGAGCGCCGCTTCCATCCGCGACAAAGAAAATGTACGGATGTTGTTCGGGATACAGCGTCGCGAGGATGGAACTGCGTCCCGGATTGTTGATCGGTCCCGGGGGCAGTCCGTAGTACCGATAGGTGTTGTACGGCGACGGTGTCCGAAGGTCGCTGTACAGAATCCGCCGCGGCCCATCGGTGATGATGTACTGAATTGTCGGATCGGCTTCAAGCCGCATCCTCTTCTTCAGCCGGTTGTGATAGACCCCGGCGATCGTCCGTCGTTCGGAATCCAGACGCGTCTCCCCCTCCACAATCGAGGCGAGGGTGAGGACCTGATGCATCGACATGTTGAGCTGTCTCTCTCTCGCTTTCAACGAATCGTTGTAGAATCGGCGCAACGAACCGACAACCCGTTCGATCACCTCGTCCTCGGTCGTGTTCCAATGAAATTGGTACGTGTCGGGGAGGAAATATCCTTCCAGATTGTGAACGCCGACTCCCAGAACGCGTATAAACGTCGTATCGTAACAAAGCGATCGCAGGAGCACGGAATCGATACCGAGAACCCGTCCGAACCTCTTCGTCACCGCTGTGATCCGCCATCCCTCCGGAATTGAGACGGTGACCAGCTTCCGGGCTGAGCCCGTCGTGAGTCCCTCGAGAATCTCTGTGTTGGAGAGTCCGCTCCGGAATACATACTTCCCGAATTGGATCGACGTCGTTCCGCCCTTGAATCGCGCCGCCATCCGGAAGGTCCAGCGACTGGAGATGATTCCTTCCCTATCTAGCGAATCGAGAACCGTCCTGAACGTCGCTCCCCGAGCAACATAGATGACCCGTTCATCGGGATCGGAGAAGGTATTCGGCCACCAAAGGATCCATGTAGCAAGGACGAGGATGAGCGCAACGCACGCGAGGAGGGCGATACCGATGCGACGATACGTTCGAACAAATCTGCCCAGATCCCCGACGTTCATTTCTTCTTCTTGCGTCCTTCCTTGCTTTCTGTCCCCATGTGCGCGCGCTCCACGGCTCGCGATTCGTCGATAATGCGTTCATAGACGCGCCTCAATTGAGGATTCTTGAGCGGACCCGTGTTTTGGGCGAGGACGTTGTGCAACACTTCGGCCTCTCGTTCGGGGGAATATGCCTCCATTCCCAGCCGGAGTTTTTCCTCCCCGATTTTCACCGCCTGACTTGCGCGCTCGTTGAGCAATAGGACGATCTGCTCGTCAAGCTCATCGATCTTTTTTCGCAGTTCTTCGATTGAGTCCATCGCTGGTCTTCGATCAGGAAAGAGCGAGATTTGGAATTGCAGTTAATTCCAGACTTGAACTTGTCCCCTGGACGAATTTCAAGTATCCGGCCATTGCCACCATCGCGCCGTTGTCGGTACAATACTCGAACTTCGGGATGAAGAGTTTCAATCCATTGTTGGCCGCGGCTTCGGCAAGTGCCTCTCGAAGCGCAGAGTTTGCTGAAACGCCCCCGGCGACGGCAATGTCGGCCACCCGAAATGTCTTCGCCGCCCGCACCAGCTTGTCCACCAGGACGTCGACCACAGCCGATTGGAAGCTCGCACACACATTGTTGACAAAGATCTCGTCACGCGAAGCACTCTCTCGGTCGAACCGAGCATCACGGAGATAATAGAGGACTGATGTTTTCAGTCCGCTGAAGCTGAATTCGTACGAATCGGTGTCGAGATACGGCCTTGGAAACTGAATAGCGTTCGGGTCTCCCTTTCTCGCGAGCTTGTCGATGGCCGGGCCGCCGGGATATTCTAGGCCGAGCAACTTCGCGACCTTGTCAAACGCTTCGCCGGCCGCATCGTCGCGGGTCTCCCCCAGCACTTCATACTTCAAGGGGGCGGTGACGAGCACGAGCTGTGTGTGGCCGCCTGATACCGTAAGATTGACAAAAGGATAGCCCGGATGCGGAGGTTCGATGAAGTTGGAAACGATATGCGCTTCCATATGGTTGACTCCGACAAACGGAATCCCACGTCCATACGCCAATGCCTTCCCAAAACTGAGTCCGACGAGAATCGAGCCGATGAGGCCAGGGCCATAGACTGCGGCCACACCATCAAGTTCTTCCTGTGTCACGCCCGCATCGGAAAGCGCGCGGTCGACGATCGGGATGATCAACTGCTGGTGCGCACGAGAAGCGAGCTCGGGGACAACTCCGCCGTACGCGGCATGGAACAATTGGGGTCGCGTGACATTTGAGAGGAGTCGACCGTCGCGGACGACCGCCGCCGATGTTTCGTCGCACGATGTTTCGATGCCGAGGATGGTCATGGATTCCGTGGTGCTGCTCGTTCAATTGCCAAATGATAACCAAAAAAAAAGCGTTCTGCAATCCACTGTGAATCGAGTGTCACTCAGTCCGATTCGCAACGTGTCTTGAATGTCTGAATCATTTTAGAGATATTGTATTCCATCGATCGGCATCTCATCACCAATTAACAATACCCATCCCTATCGGTGACCCCCGCGATGCGATTCCTTACCTTTGCAGTCATCATAGTATGTTTCCTATTGCCGTCATGTGCACGTCATGACAAACCACAAGCGACGAAGGTCATCGGCGTAACATTGCTTACCCGCGGGCATATGTTCTATCGGGATCTGGAGGAGGGAATCCGCACAGAGGCGGCACAATACGAGTATGAAGTGATCATCACGGCCGCGGAATTCGATCTGGGAAAACAAATCAGTCAGATAGAAGATTTTGTTGCACAGGGAGTCGATGCCATCGTGGTCTGTCCCGTTGATTCCCGCGGCGTCGGAACCGGAATCAAACGCGCGAACGAGGCACGGATACCGGTATTCACCGCCGACATCGCCGCTCAGGAGGGGGAGATCATGTGCCACATTGCGTCCGACAACGTCGCGGGTGGTCGCCTTGCGGGCGAGTATCTGGCAAAGGTTTTGCGACAAAAAGGATCGGTCGCAATCATCAATCAGCCTGCGCTCACATCGACGCTCGACAGAGTTCAGGGATTCAGAGAATCGCTTGCGAGGTATCCTGGCATCAAGATCGTCGCAGACGTGAACGGATTCGGGGTACGCGATCGGGCACTTCAGGTTTCTGCCGACGTCTTACAGGCAAATCCGCAGCTGGACGCCATCTTCGGAATCAACGACGATTCCGCGCTCGGAGCGCTCGATGCCGTGCGTCAGTTCAAGCGCACGAATATCGTGATCGTCGGCTATGATGCGACACCACCGGCGCAAGAAGCCATTCTGCGCGGAACCGCTCTGAAGGCGGATGTCATTCAGTATCCTTCAAAAATCGGTAGCACCACGATCCAAACGATTCGGAAGTTCTTTCTCGGCGAGTCAATTCCATCATCAATTCCCGTCGAAGTCGGCCTCGTCGACAGCACGATCCTCCACAACGCTCTCACCACCGGGGCGGTGAATCGATAACAACAAGCCACGCGCATTCGGTATCCGCACACCAATGAAGCGCGACATTCTTCTGCACATGCGGTCGATGAGCAAGCACTATCCCGGCGTGCAGGCGCTGGATAGCGTCGATTTCGATCTGTTCGCGGGGGAAATCCACGCTCTCGTCGGCGAAAACGGAGCGGGCAAATCTACCCTCACAAAAATCCTCGCGGGCGCCGAGCAGTCGGACTCCGGAACAATCGAAGTGAGCGGTCGAACCATCGCGATCCGGGAACCCGCTGATGCCCGTCGCCTGGGGATCGGGATCATCTATCAGGAATTCAAGCTTGTTCCCGAACTCTCCGTCGCGGAGAACATCTTCCTCGGGGATGAACGTCGATTTCTTCGGCACGGGTTTGTTCGGTTCTCACTCATGCATGCGGAAGCATCGAAGGTTCTGTCTCGCCTCGGCGAAACGATCGATCCTGTATTGCCTGTGAGGAAACTCAGCGTCAGCCAGAGGCAAATAGTGGAAATCGCCAAGGCACTCAGCAATCACGTGCGGATTCTCGCGATGGATGAACCGACTGCTTCGCTTACCGACCGCGAGGTAGAGAATCTTTTCGCGGTGATGAGAAACCTGAAGACAGACGGCGTCGGAATTATCTACATTTCTCACCGGATCGAAGAGATTTTCAGGATCGCCGACCGCATTACCGTTCTACGCGACGGCAAATTGATTCATTCATGCCCTGTGGCGGAGGCCGATTCCGAAATGCTGGTCAAATGGATGGTGGGACGAGAGGCCGACAGAGAGGCGCATCAGTGGTCACCCAAAGGAATTGCTCCATCGCAACGGCGGGAGATTCTTCGCATCGAGAATCTGACATCTGACAGAGTGCACGGCATCAGCTTCGGTCTCGATCGCGGGGAAATCCTCGGGTTAGCAGGACTCACAGGCTCAGGCCGTACGGAACTTGTACGGCTCATCTTCGGGGCCGAGAGGAGATCATCCGGAAGAATCGTCGTCGATGGTCGGGAAGTATCCGTTCGCTCACCCGGCGATGCCATCAAGGCGGGCATCGGGCTTCTGACGGAGGATCGAAATCTCGACGGACTGGTTCTTCAGATGAGCATTCTGGAGAACATCACACTCTCCAGCCTCTCCGATGTCGCGTTCGGGCCGTTCGTGAACGGATCCAAGGAACGTCGCGCGGCTTCAGAACTCGTCCGGCGACTTCGTATCAAGACACGATCAGTCGAAACGCCGGTTGAAACCTTGAGCGGCGGAAATCGCCAGAAAGTTGTCCTCGGACGCTGGCTGATGACCCAATGCAACATTCTGATTTTCGATGAGCCGACGGCCGGCATCGATATTGCCGTCAAGCGCGAGATCCACGCGCTGATTCGCGGACTGGCCTCGGAGGGGCGCGGCATTATCGTTATCTCGTCGGAACTTCCCGAGCTGCTGCAGCTCTGCGATCGTATCGCTGTGCTGTGCGACGGCATCGTCGCTGGAATCTTGACACGGGAAGAAGCGACGCAGGAACGCCTGATGAAGCTCGCGACCAGTTATGCGTGATCAACGCAAGACCAGCAGGAGTATTGTTCGATCATGAAGAATCTCTATCAATCGTTTGGCATCGGTTTCGCCCTCTTGGTCGAGATCGCCATCTTCTCGGCGCTTTCCCCCCACTTCTTCACGACGGACAATCTGCTCAACGTGATGCTGCAGATTTCCATCACGGCGATTGTTGCGGTGGGCATGACGTTCGTCATCCTGACTGCCGGGATTGATCTTTCCGTTGGTTCGTTGATGGCATTCGTCGGAGTCGTTGCGACGAGCATGCTGAAGCTCGACCTTCGGCTTGAGTACGCGTTCCCGCTCGCAATGTTGGCGGGACTGCTCCTCGGTGCGGCATCGGGATTGATCGCCGGAACGCTCGTCACCCGTTTCCGCATCACTCCGTTTATTGTCACTCTGGCCCTCATGACGATCTGGAGAGGATTGGCGTTCGTGTATACGGAAGGGCGCCCTGTCTGGGAACTCCCTGAGGCGTTCGCCCTCCTCGGGAACGGTCGCACCCTTGGAATACCGAATCCGACGATTGTGATGATCGTCGTGTTCGTGACCGCGTACGTCGTGTTGTCGCACACGCGATTCGGACGATATATCTACGCAATCGGTGGAAACCCGGAAGCGGCCAGACTGGCGGGTATCGGCGTGAAGCGAATCGTCACACAGGTGTATGTGGTATGCGGTGTCCTCTCCGCCGCCAGCGGAATCCTGCTTGCTTCGCGAATGAACTCGGGCCAACCCAACGCAGGAATCATGTACGAACTCGATGTCATCGCCGCTGTCGTTGTCGGCGGGACGAGCCTTTTTGGAGGCAGAGGAACCGTGACCGGCACGTTCCTCGGATCGCTGCTCATCGGCGTTTTGCGCAACGGTCTGAATCTGCTCAATGTCGGATCATACGTTCAACAGGTTGTCGTCGGTGTCGTTATTCTCCTCGCCGTGCTCCTCGACCAATGGAAGAAACGATAAGAAAATCTTCGGTATTAGTTTCTGTTGTCTTCCCGCAACCAGCTGTCACACGTACGTAAGGAGGTTGTCGTGAGACATATCACGTTGATCGCGATGGCGTCATTGTTTGTCGGCATCCTGCACGCTCAGACAAATGTCGATCGTCTCGTCAGATCGCTCGACTCCCTTTCCACTGTGTCATTTGATCATTGGCGAGTGAGCGCCGATCTCAAGACGGCTGGCGCTCTGCAGGACCAGCCGACGAAAGCCGGATTTGACGACGGCCGCTGGGATACGCTGAGGATCGGCCAACGCATCTATCCGGATTCGTGCTGGATCCGTCGTGAAATCGTGCTCCCCCGGGAAGTATTGGGGAAGCCGATCAGCGGCAGAGTGCGGTTTCTCGTCTCCGTCGACGACTATGGGTATATGTGGATCAACGGCGAATCCCGCGGCCATTTTCCGTGGAACGGCGAGTTTCTCCTTACGGAGAACGCCAAACCCGGCGAAACATGCTTGGTCGCGATCAAAGCGATCAACACCGGCGGCCCGCTTCGTCTGCTCAGGGCCGAAATCCAAACGGACGAGTTGCGTCCGATTCGCGAGTTGTTGTCCGACTTCTCGCTCAGTCTGCGCGTCGGTCAGAAGTTACTGAGCTTCGATACGTACCAGACGAATGCATCGCAACGTGTCGATCCGGGGATTGACAAATCAGAGCTGAACAAAGAGGAAAAAATCCGTCTCAACAATCTTCTTCAGAACCTTGCCACGCAGATCGATCTCGACGCGCTCAGGCGTGGTTCGCTTGACGCTTTCATGACCTCGGTCGAAGGTGTGAGGAAGAATGTCAAACCGATCGCCGAGTATGCCAGGCAATTCACTCTCTACTTCGCCTCGAATGCCCACATTGACGCCGCATGGCTCTGGCGCGAGAAAGAAACAATTGAGGTCTGCAAGAACACGTTTTCTTCAGTCCTGAATATGATGGAGGCCCGCCCGGACTTCACGTACACACAAAGCTCGGCCGTATACTATGATTGGATGGATAAGCTCTACCCTGAATTGTTCTCACGCATCAAGCAACGAGTTCGCGAGGGGCGGTGGGAACTCGTGGGTGGCATGTGGATCGAACCGGACTGCAATCTCCTCTCCGGTGAATCGTGGGCGCGACAACTCTTATACGGAAAACGGTACTTCAGGCAAAAGCTCGGTCAGGATGTCAGGATCGGCTGGAACCCCGATTCATTCGGGTACAACTGGAACATGCCGCAATTCTATCTCAAGGCAGGAATCGATGCATTCATCACGCAGAAAATCGGATGGAGTGAACGAAACGTTTTCCCGCACCGCGTCTTTTGGTGGGAAGGCCCTGACGGCTCCCGGTTGCTGACATACTTTCCTTTCGACTATGTCAACCAGATCGACGATCCGTATCGGCTCGTCGATTGGCAGCGGCAATTTGAGGCGAATACGGGATTCAGGAACATGCTCGTGCTGTTCGGCGTCGGCGATCACGGCGGGGGCCCTTCCCTCGAAATGATGACGCGCATCGACAATCTGAAGCGACTCGATATCTATCCCAATGTCGAATTCGGAAATGTTTCACAGTATCTCACCTGGCTCAAGACACATGATCTCACCCGATTGCCCATCTGGAATGATGAGCTCTATCTGGAATATCATCAGGGTACATTTACCACACAGGCCAAGACAAAGGAATCAAATCGGCAGAGCGAAGTCCTCCTGACGAATGCCGAGAAGTTCTCGCTGTTCAGCACAAGAGTCGGAGGTCGGTACCCCTCATCCGAGCTGGCCGATGCGTGGAGCCACGTCATGTTCAATCAGTTTCACGACATTCTCCCCGGCTCCAGCATCCGTGAAGTCTATGTCGATGCCATGGAGCGGTACGCGGAGGCCGCGACCATCGGCAACCATGTGTTGTCAAACAGCCTCAGACAGATCGCGAGGTCCATCAACACCTCGTCGATGCGAAAAGGAACGCCTGTCGTCGTCTTCAATCCTCTCGCGTGGGAACGAAGCGACATCGCTCGCATCGAACTTCCACCTGCAGACACCGCTGCGTATGCGGTGTTCGATGCGAAGGGCAAAGAGGTTTCGTCACAGACCGTCCGGAAGGATCGCTATCTCCGTGAACTCCTGTTCGCGGCGGAGAATGTCCCTTCTCTTGGATACAGAGCATATGAGGTGCGCAAGCAATCCCCATCGACGCTGATGGAATCTCTCACAATCACAGGTGCGAGTCTTGAGAATGCGTTCTTCCGGGTCAGGATCGATACTCTCTCCGGTTGGATCTCCAGCATTCTTGATAAGCGCAACTTCCGGGAGATTCTCGATGGGAATGGAAACGAGTTGGAGCTACTCGCTGACTATCCACGGGCCTGGGATGCGTGGAACATCGGGCTGACCGGTGAGAAGTATCCTTCTCGCTTCACGGGTGTGGAAATCGTCGAACAAGGTCCGCTCAGGGTCGTGCTGCGACTCAACAGAGAATACCTGAAACCCGGTACGAAAAAAGAGTACCCAACGGAATATTTTCCAACGAGTTTCTTCAGTCAGGAGATTATCCTCGCCGCTGGGATTCCCCGTATCGAGTTTAGGACACTGGTGGACTGGTGGGAGGAAAAGACGTTCCTGAAAGTGTCGTTTCCTGTTGCAGTCCGCGATACAGTTGCCACGTATGAAATCCCGTATGGTTCGATTCGGCGTTCGACCCAACTGCGCACCAGTTGGGAGCAAGCCAAAGTCGAGGTGCCTGCCCTTCGGTGGGCCGATCTTTCAGGCGACGGATACGGTGTGAGCATCCTCAACAGAGCCAAATACGGCCACGATATCAAAGGAAGCACGATCCGGCTTTCCCTGCTTCGATCTCCGAAGTGGCCTGATCCGACGGCAGATCGGGGAAAACATATTATAGAATATGCCCTCTTTCCGCATCGGGGAGATTGGAGAGCGGCAATGACGGTGAGACACGCGTACGAATACAACACCCCACTCCTCACTGTCTGGACCGATGCACACAGTGGATCGCTGCCTCTTTCTCACTCCTTCATTCAGATCTCGCCTTCTAATCTTGTCCTGAGTAATGTGAAGAAAGCAGAAGACTCGGACGCGTGGGTTGTTCAGTGGTACGAATCCGAAGGGAGAGATGCCGAAGCGATCCTGACTCTCCCACGGGGTGTTCAGCGGGTCGTTCTCTCGAATTTCCTGGAGGAAGACGGGGCACCCGTGGCTTGTACGGACAACGGTATCCGGCTCGCTACTCCGAAGAACGGAGCAGTGACGATAAAGATCTACTATTAAGTGGACCGGATCGCTCACGCCGATCGTCCCCTTTCCCGGAGAAAAGGATTGCAACGCAACGCAATTCTTGCTATATTTGAACCGCTTAATTCATGTCGATGAGAATGTTGGAGTCTGTAATGGCACGCATGTGTGAAATCTGCGGCAAGAAACCGATGGCCGGCAACAACGTCAGCCACGCGCACAACCGGTCGCCCCGGAGATTCTTGCCAAATTTGAAACGAGTCCGCGCAGTTGTCGATGGATCTGTTCGACGCATTACCGTGTGCACGAATTGCATCAAGTCCGGAAAGGTTCAGAAGGCCGCGTAGCTCCTGAATGAGTTTGCTTGCTGACAACGAAATCCCGCTCCGGCGGGATTTTGATTTATCTCCTCCCCTGTTTCGTGTTGACCACGGGGGGAAAAAGCATTAGCTTCCCCTGTTGTCATACGAACTCCCTCCTCCCTCGAGTTTTCCCAAGTACTCCAGGATTTCAGGAATCGTCGACATGCGAATCCCGTTTTCTCCGCCAAATCAGCTGACGCTCCTTCGCATCGTTCTGACTCCTGTCTTCCTCGCATTTCTGTTTGCGGGTGACACTCTCCTCAAACAGCTTTCGCTCGTCGTCTTCATCCTTGCGCTGCTCACTGATTGGTACGACGGCTGGGTTGCGCGACGATGGGGTTACGTGAGCCGGTGGGGACAATTCCTTGATCCTCTCGCCGACAAGATCGTCACATCGGCGGCGCTTCTCGCGTTCGTGCACCTCGACCTCGCCCCGGCGTGGCCGATCTGGTTGATCGTCGTCCGCGACATTGCCATCACGTGGCTGAGGTCGTTTGCGGAGTTCAAGGGCAAACCGTTCGAAACTGCAAAACTCGCAAAGACCAAAACATTCCTCCAGTTCACGATCATCTTCTATATGCTTCTTCTCTACGTGGGAAATCAGACGGAGAGTATTGCCCTCGCGTACGGCGGTATCATCGATCAGTTGCTCGACTACACACTCGTCTACTGGCTGACGGTGCTCATTGCGGCGCTGACGATCTGGACAGGAATGATCTATATCATCGGGAACTGGAACACGATCAGGCAACTCCATGACGTCTCCGACCGAGTCACAGAATCCAAGTAAGACGCCACTGAATAGATCCGCCGCGAGTGCCGATCAGGCCGCACTCCCCTCGCTCCTCATACGAGCCGTCGGATCAGGATTGTTCACCGGTTACATTCCTTTCGCTTCCGGAACGGCGGGATCCTTTCTCGGACTCCTCATCTTTCTTATCCCGGGATTCTCAAATCCCTCTGCGTTCCTGCCTGCCCTTGCTGCCGTATTTCTTCTCGGGCTATCGACGGCCACCGAAATGGAAAAGCATTATGGACGCGACCCCTCCGTCGTAACGATTGATGAAGTCATCGGCATGTGGATCGCTCTGGCGTTTTTGCCCATGTCGACGATGGTCATCGCCGCGGCATTCGTTCTGTTCCGTGTCTTTGATATTGTGAAACCGTTTCCTGCACGCCGCTTCGACACCATGGCGGGAGGATTTGGCATCATGATGGATGATGTTGTGGCAGGATTGTACACAAACATCGTATTACAGTTGCTCCTATTGCTCCCTCCCGTCAAGTTAATGATCGGGGACGTGTTATGATATTCACACGCGTCTGTATCATCCAGTCGTGACTGCAGAGATTATCTCCATCGGCGATGAGCTTCTGATTGGACAGGTGATCAACTCCAATCAGGCCTATATTGGAGAACGACTCCACGCCATCGGGATCAGCGTTGACACGATGACCAGTGTGGGGGATGACCTGCAAAAAATCTGCGCGGCACTGGAGCAATCGCTTTCCCGACATGATGTGGTTATCGTCACCGGAGGGCTTGGCCCGACGCACGACGACGTCACGAGATCAGCGATGTGTCAGTTTTTTCAGACAGATCTCGTCGAAGACGCGTCCGCCCTTGTCAATATCGTGCAAAAATTCGCCGCCCGCCGAATCGAGCTCCTGGAAGTCAATCGCCAGCAGGCGTTGGTTCCTCGCGGGTGTACCCCAATCCAGAACGCGTTGGGAACCGCGCCCGGGTATTGGTTTGAACGCGACGGGAAGTACTGTGCAGTCCTGCCCGGCGTGCCGTACGAGATGAAGGGGATGATGGATTCGTTCGTCATCCCTGAGTTGTTGAAGAAGAATGAGGGAACGGTGATTGCCCATCGCACGCTGAAGACGACCGGCATCGCCGAATCCCTGCTCGCCCACCGGCTCGGACCCCCCGAAGACCTGTTCAAGGGTATTTCCGGTCTCTCGCTCGCCTACCTTCCAAACCCTCTCGGCGTTCGTCTCCGGATCACCGCTCGTGCGCGGTTGCACGAAGACGCCAATCGTGCACTGAGTAATGCCGAAAAGAAATTGAGAGCCGTCGCGGAGAAGTACATCTACGGCGTTGATCACGAAGAGCTCGAGGATGTGGTCGGATCAATGCTGGTCGAGCGCGGACTGCGCCTTGCGGTCGCTGAATCATGCACCGGCGGGCTCATCGCCGATCGGATCACCGATGCTTCCGGCAGTTCACGCTATTTTGAACGTGGTCTCGTCACGTACAGCAACGAATCAAAGAGGTTTGAGCTCGGTGTTCCCGCGACGCTCCTTGACCGTCATGGAGCGGTGAGCCGAGAAGTTGCGGAGGCCATGGCCTTCGGCGTTCGAACGAAGTGTAATACCGACATCGGGCTGTCAACAACAGGCATTGCCGGGCCGACAGGCGGCACCCAGGAGAAGCCGGTTGGGCTCATCTGGATTGGCTATTCCGATGCCGCGGAGACCCTTGCCCTGCGGTTCGATTTCGGTTCCGACCGGCGAAGATTCAAAGAGCGTGCCGCTCAAGCCGCCCTCGAACTCCTCCGACGACGACTATTGAGGATTGAATGATGACGACGCTCCCCTCCATCATCCGGGCGTTCATTGCGCTCCCGACTCCGGGAGAGGCGAAAGACGCGATGGCCGATCTTCAGTCCCTTCTGAAAACCCATGATGCGGATGTCAAATGGGACGATCCGGAGAAATTTCACATCACCCTGAAGTTTCTCGGAAACGTTGAATCCGAAAAACTGATCGAGACGTCTTCGATCATTCGCGAACGCGTGAACGACATCGGTCCGCTCGACGTCATCTATTCTGGCATCGGCGCGTTTCCATCTCTCCACGATCCGCGCGTCATTTGGATCGGTGTGTTGGAAGACGAGCGCATCACACGCGTCCAACGCATCATCGAATCAACCTGCCACGAGCAAGGACTTGGAGAAGAAGAAGAACGACGGTTTCATCCTCACATCACGCTCGGTCGCGTCAAGAGCAGGAGGGGACTCGCTCGCTTGACAGCAACTCTAAAAAATACTACCTTTGAATCGATTCCAACCCGCTGTACAGAAGTGCTGGTGATGCGCAGCGAGTTGCTCCCGACCGGATCCCGATACTCAACACTGAATTCCATTCCTCTTACAACGTAAATCTGGAGTACGCTCATGTCAGAATCGACCGCGAAGGACGCACGCCTTCAGGCGTTGAAAATTGCCATTGATCAGATCGAAAAGCAGCACGGCAAGGGATCGATCATGCGGCTGAGTGAAGGCCCAATCGCTCGCGTCGACGTCATTTCCACCGGATCAATCTCCCTTGACGCGGCACTGGGGATCGGCGGTGTCCCAAGAGGACGAGTCACCGAAGTCTTCGGTCCCGAATCCTCAGGCAAGACGACCGTCTGTCTCCATATCATCGCCGAAGCGCAAAAAACGGGCGGCATGGCCGCATTCGTGGATACCGAGCACGCCCTCGATACGGCGTATGCGAAGAAGCTCGGCGTCGACACCAGCAACCTCCTGCTGTCACAGCCCGAATACGGAGAGCAGGCGCTCGAAATCGTGGAGACGCTTGTCCGGAGCGGTGCCCTCGATGTCATTGTGATCGACTCCGTCGCCGCGTTGACTCCCCGGGCCGAAATCGAAGGTGATATGGGGGACCCCTCGATGGGAGTCCAGGCCCGACTGATGTCCCAAGCTTTACGGAAACTCACCGCTGCCATCAGCAAATCGAAGACATCGGTCATTTTCACAAACCAGCTTCGTCAGAAGATCGGTATCATGTTCGGCAATCCCGAAACAACGACGGGCGGTAACGCATTGAAGTTCTACGCGTCTGTGCGACTCGACATTCGTCGCATCGAAGCGATCAAAGATGGCCAGAATGTCATCGGCAACCGGACGCGCGTGAAGGTCGTGAAGAATAAGGTCGCCCCGCCGTTTAAGGAGGCGCAGTTCGAAATCCTCTACAATGAGGGAATTTCTCGCATGGGAGACCTTATCGACGTCGCCGTGGACCAGGGCATCATCGAAAAAAGCGGCTCTTGGTTCTCCTACAAGCAGGACAAAATCGGTCAGGGTCGCGAAGCCGTCCGCACGTTTCTCCACGGCAACGCCCCCCTTGTCAAGGAGATCGACGCTCAGGTACGAAAGAAGCTTGGCCTGATTCAGGACGACTCCGGTGCCGTCCAAGCGAACCCTGAACCCCCTTCCTCTGCGCCCACGAAGCGCAGTAGCAAAAACTGACAACGCTGTGTTCATCACGAAAATCATCCGAAAACGGACGCGCAAGCCGAGCTTTTCCGTGCACGTCGAAGGCACTCCTGCGTTCGAGCTGAGCGAAGAAGTCCTCACGAAACTCGGTCTCGAGGTGGGAAACGAAATCAGCGAGACCACCGTCGAGCAGATTTTGACCGCCGAGGCGATGGCTCGCGCGAAGACCATCGCGATCAACTACATCTCCTACCGCCCCCGAAGCGCGCAAGAGGTCGTCACCAAGCTCACCCGTAAGGGATTTTCTCCCGATCTCGCCCGCAAAGTTGTTCAGCGACTCCAGGACCTCCGGATGATTGACGATCTCGAATTTGCTCGCATGTTCACGCGCGATCGAAAACGGCGTCGTCCGCTGGGGAGGGCACTCCTGCGGCGATCGTTGCACGCCAAAGGAATCGCCCCGCATTTCGTGGAGCAGGTTCTTCGCGAAGTCGTCACCGACGAAGATCAGGAACACGCGGCCGCGCAGCTCGCCGCGAAGCATTTGCGCATCTCACAACATTCGTATCAGAAACTCGACGAAGCACGCCGCCGGAAGCGACTTCACGACTATCTCCTCCGCCGCGGTTTTTCCAACGATATCGCGTCTAAAACGGTTCGCGCCGTACTCTCATGAAGAACAATTTCCTCCGGGCACCGCTCCAGAATCGCCCCGTTCTGAAAGTCTCGTTGCTTCTTGCCCTGATCCTGCTCTCACTCTGGATCGCGACGTTCTTTCCAAAGATCGTCATCGCGGTGATCATCTCTGTGCTTGTCTCGTTTGTGCTCCGACCGTTCGTGAAGTTCTTCGAGTTTCGCTGGGGGATGCGGAGAGTGGTCGCCATCCCGATTGTGTTCGTCCTCACCGGCGGACTCTTCGCGGTGGTTGCCGTCAAGGTCGTCCCGTTTCTTGTCGACAGAGTCCGCGGACTCTATGATCGCTTCAGTCAGTTTCCGTTCGAATCACGCCTCCATCAACTTGCTTCTGATTTCGCAGAAGATATTCCTTTTGTCGATCCGAAGGCGCTGGCGGAGAAGATACAGTCGCTTCTCACGACTGCGACGCAAAGTGTGGGCGGATTACTGGAAGACCTCGTTCCCCTCCTGATCGCACTCGCGATCGTCCCCTTCCTCACTTTTTTTATTCTCTACGAAGGCGATCGGGGGCTGAAGAAGCTTATCGAGCGAGTCCCGAATAAGTACTTCGAGATGACGATGAACGTCATCTACAAGATTCAGAAGGATCTGGTCGGCTACCTTCGCGGCTGGCTGCTCGATTCCTTCATCATCGGACTCTTGAGCATCGCCGGACTGTTTCTGATCGGTATCGACTACCCGATCGTCATCGGCTCGATCGCAGGGATTGCAAACCTTGTCCCGTATCTGGGGCCGGTCGTCGGCGCCTTCCCTGCTCTGCTTGTTTCGGTCACTCAATTCGGCGATTTCAGAATGTTCGCGCCGATCGTCATGGTCACGCTCACCGTCCAACTCATCGACAATCTCGTCGTCCAGCCGATCTGCTTTTCGAAGGCGGTGGATATGCACCCCGTCACGGTCATTATTGTTCTCCTCATCGGCAATCAACTCATGGGCATCGTCGGAATGCTCATCGCCATCCCCGTCGCCACCATCCTCAAAGTCGCGGCCGCCGAAACGTACTGGGGATTGAAGAACTACCGGATCACCGCCTGACCAACCATGTCACGGATCGTCTTCGATATTGAAACGCTCGGGTACCCGTTTGATTCATTCGACGAGGATCAGCAGCAGTATTTGATGAAGTTCGCGAAGAGCGAGGATGAGCGAGATGAAGTTTTGCAGAAACTGAATCTCTATCCCACAACTGCACAAATCATCGCCATCGGTATGCTCAATCCCGACAGCGGAAAGGGGATGGTCTTGTTTCAGGCAGATGAGGAACTCGACTATCTCTCGGATGACGGAAATATACAGTTCATCTCAGGGAGCGAAGCCGAAATCATCACCCGATTCTGGAATCTCATCGCTCCGTACAGTCAATGTGTGACGTTCAATGGACGCGGATTTGACGGACCATTTCTCCTGATGCGATCTGCTCTGCTTCAGATCAAGCCGTCCAAGAATCTGTTGCCGTACCGCTACTCGCCGCAGGTGCATTGCGACTTGCTTGATCAGTTCACATTTTACGGCGCGATGCGGAAGTTCAATCTCGACTTCTACTGCAAAGCGTTCGGGATCGAGAGTCCCAAATCTCACGGCATCACAGGATTGGATCTCGGGACGTTGTTCGAACAGAAGAAATTCGGAGAGATTGCAGAATATTGCCTGGGAGATGTTCGAGCAACGGCGACGCTCTTCCAGCGGTGGGAACAGTACTTGAGGTTTGAGAATTGATCACCGTACTTGATCAATGGACAACGAAAACGGCCACTCACAAAGTGGCCGTTTGACTTTCGAACCACGACCGGGGCTACTTCGATAGCGGAGTCTGACCAAACTGACGACAAATCGCCACTGCCGCCGCAATCTTTAGTGCATCCCACCACGTGAAGATGAAGAACCCCGAGACGAGCGATTGCATCACATTATGGAGATAGAAGAGAGAAAGGAAGATCGAGCCACAGGCAAAGATGACCAGCATTCCGGATACCATTGCGACGACAGTCCGGCCGATGTGCGAAGACTTCGAAACGAGTGTGCCGGTGAGATATGCCGCGAGAGGAAATGCCAGCAGATACCCTCCGGTGGGACCGATCAGCTTCGCAAGTCCCAGACCCCCGGACGCAAAAACCGGCACTCCAAGCGCTCCCACGCCAAGATACAGAAGCATGCTCGCCGCACCGCGTCGACTGCCGAGCAATGCCCCTGCAAGGATGACGAAAAGCGTTTGCAGCGTATAGGGGACCGGTCTCGTCGCAATTTCCAGCTGAGCGCCGATGGCTGTGAGCGCCGTAAATGTGACAATCCAGAATGACTGCGCAATCACGTGCTCGCTTTTCAGACTGATGTACTTGTCGAAGGAAAGCAATTTCGATGCGACCATAGCAGGAGAATCCTTCCGAGTGAGATGTCTTGATACCGGATCGGCCGTCAAAATACGATGACTTGCGTAGAAAATCAAGCTAATCAACCCCTCGGCCCATCTGTTCATGTTCGTGTTCGTCTCACCCGGAAGAGACAATCGTGGCCGCCTGCCGTCTTGCTTCTCAAAAGAAATTCGAAGACTTTTGTCCCCCAGAGCAACCAAGGAATGATCAATGAAATCCCTCTTTCTCCTCTTCGTCGCGGTTTCCAGCCTTCAGAGCCAGATTCGCTTCTATCCTCTTGGCGAAGTCGACCAGGCAGTTCCCGCTCCCTCAACCGTCCTCAACTATGAACTGGGCACACGGTTCACGGAATATCGACTCCTTGAAGAATACCTCGATCACCTTGTTCAATCGTCCGATCGCGTGAGGAATGTCACCTACGGTCAATCGATCGAACATCGGGATCTGCGAGTACTTCTGATCAGTTCACCCGCAAACCTGAATCGACTCGAGGAGATTCGGACCATCAACAGGCAGCTCACCGATCCCCGGATATATCCCTCGAAGCAATTTCCCGAAGGCGTGATCAAGTCCTTGCCGGTGATTGTCTGGCTTTCGTACAGTGTTCATGGAAATGAGTCTTCTTCGAGCGAAGCGGCACTTGCAACCGCGTACCAGCTCATCGCAGGAAGAGACCAGCGCACGCGAAGTATTCTGGAGAACTCGATTGTCATCCTCGACCCATTGGTCAATCCCGACGGCCGCGAGCGATTCGTGCAATGGTTCAATTCCACAGTGGGCCGACGTGCCAACGCCAATCCGGATGCCATCGAACACAACGAGCCGTGGCCGGGGGGACGAACGAATCATTATTACTTTGATCTCAATCGGGATTGGGCGTGGTCGATCCAGCCGGAGTCACAAGCGCGCCTTGCGCTCTACCGTCAATGGATGCCGCACGTCCATGTCGACTATCACGAAATGGGGTACACCAGTACATACTTCTTCTTCCCCGCGGCAACGCCTGTTCATGCTGAATTCCCACCCGAAGTCCGGAAATGGGGAGAAATCTTCGGCAAAGGCAACGCGGAGGCCTTTGATCGGATTGGGGTGCCGTACTATACCGGCGAATCATTCGACCTCTTCTATCCCGGATATGGCGATTCATGGCCCACGTTCAACGGAGCCATCGGAATGACCTACGAACAGTCGGGTCACTCGCGCGCCGGACTCGATGTTGAAAAACCGGGAGGACAAAGACTCACACTCGGTGAACGCGTGCGAAATCATTTCCTCACAGGGATCGCGACGCTCGAAACTGCCGTCAAGCATCGCGAGGAGCGAATCCGTGATTTCTCCAAGTTCTGGATCGAGGCGCTCGCGCCCAAGGGAGCAACCAAAGGATTTATCATCCCTGAAGGACGCGATCCCAATCGGGTCGCTCAAGTGATGAATACCCTCATCCGCCAGGGAGTAGAAGTACATCGACTGGCGTCGCACACCGAACTCAAGTCGACACCGTATTTCACCGGTACCCCTCGGAAGCAGAGTTTCCGAAGCGGCACATTCTTCATCTCACTGACCCAACCTCAGAGTCGGCTCGCCAAGGCTCTCCTCGAGCCACAGACGTCAGTCCCCGATACGTTCTTCTATGATGTCTCTGCGTGGTCTCTCCCGATTGCAGCCGGCATCGACGCGTACACGACGGAAGAGCCCCTTCCATCATCAGCGCGGAAGATCGACTCTCTTCCCCCATTGCGCGGGACGATCGTCGGAGGGGAGGCATCCTTTGCCTATCTGATCCCGTGGGAGCGGAATCGAAGCAGCGCACTTGTCTGGGCGCTTCTCCGCAAGAATACGAAACTTCACGTCGCCGGCCGCTCATTCGAAATCGACGGCCGGTATTACGCGGCCGGGACCGTCATCGCTTTCACATCGGCAAACACCGATTCCCTCCCTCTTCTCGTCAAAGAGTACGCACACGCTCATGGCGTCGATGTCCATGCGACGTCCACGGGACTGACAAGCAAGGGGATCAATCTCGGATCAAATCATGTTCGTCCGTTCACGAAGCCGGAGATTGCCGTCGTCACGGACGCGCCGGTGAGTTCGTACGACTACGGCGAGTTGTGGTACATGTTCGAGTGGGAGTACGATATTCCCTTCACACCGATTCGGGCACGCGACATCCCTTCAATCTCCCTCGCCAAGTATCACGTCCTGATTCTTCCTGATGCTCGTGACTATCGATCCGTCTTTGACAGTTCGACGGTTGCCAGGATCAGGAAATGGGTCGAGGATGGAGGTGTTGTCATCGGAATTGAAGAAGGAGCACGGTTCCTGACGAAGAAACAGTCGGGACTGACCTCAGCTCAGCTTGAATCGGATCGAAAGGATGATGAGAAATCAAAAGAAGAGAAAGAAGAAGAGCGGGCGCTTAAGGAACTTGCCAAGCGGCGAAGTCTTTTTGAGAAGGAAGAGAATGATCGGCTGTATCGCGTTCCAGGGACAATCTTCAAGACGAAGCTTGATACGACCCATCCGCTCGGATACGGCATGCCCGGAGAAGTTTACGTTCTCAGGGGAGACTCGCCGTCACTCGTGCTGACCGATGCCGGACACAACGCGGCGCGATACGTTGAAGAACCGGGGGGAGCAAGCGGCTACGTTCGAGCTGACCGCGCAAGAAAGATCGCAGATTCGGCCTATTTGATGGAATTCAGAGTCGGCAGAGGGAGGGCTGTTCTCTTCACGGAAAATCTCACCTTCAGGAGATTCTGGACGGGCCTGGAGAAAATGCTGATCAATGCACTTCTCTTCGTGCCGCCTCCCCGTTGAGGCAATCAGTAGGCCGTAAGTGCATAAAAGTTCATTGACTTGGAGTGGTTTTTTGAGTATATTTTTTGCCCAACTCGAAATGAGTTGGGTTTTCTTTTTGGGGAAGAGGGATCGGGAGCGTCTCCGGTGTGCAGCCCCGACAACGTCGGGATAATGTTCCGCTTCTCAGAATCCCGCAAGCTTGGGGTGTAGCCAAGTGGTAAGGCATCGGCCTTTGGAGCCGACATTCCCAGGTTCGAATCCTGGCACCCCAGCAGTATTGTTGTGAGATCTGATCCGATAGGTATGAAGTCGTTTGCGCAAGTTCCGCAGTCGCGCGGAGCAGAAGAATCTCTTCGGAGTGCAAGGACATGAGCACAATCAAACTCTTTTCGGGTCGTGGGAATCGTCCACTGGCAGAGCGGATTGCGGCCGAGGCCGCGATTCCGCTTGGTGGATTGGACATCAAGAATTTCAGCGACGGGGAAATCTGGGTAAAGTACTCCGAGAACATCCGCGGAGACGATGTGTTCGTGATCCAGTCGACCCAGCCCCCGGCTGACAATCTGATTGAGCTGTTGATTCTCATCGACGCGGCCAAGCGGGCATCAGCGCGTCGGGTGACTGCGGTCATTCCGTACTTCGGCTATGGTCGTCAGGATCGCAAGGATCAGCCACGAGTATCGGTAACGGCCAGACTCGTCGCGAACCTGATCACCGAGGCGGGGGCCGATCGCGTCATCACGATGGATCTTCATGCTCCTCAGATTCAGGGCTTCTTTGACATTCCTCTTGACCATCTGTATTCCTCGTCGATCTTTCTGGAGTATTTCCGGAAGCTCAACATTGCGAACCTCGCGGTCGCGTCTCCGGATGTGGGTGGAATCAAGATGGCAAGATCGTTTGCGAAACGGCTCAATGCCGACCTCCTCCTCATCGACAAACGCCGTCCAAATCCGAACGAGGCCGAGGTCATGAATGTGATCGGTCATGTCGAGGGAAAGAACGTCCTCATTGTCGACGATCTGATCGACACCGCCGGTACGTTTGTCAATGCGGCAAGGGCATTTCGCCACCGGGGCGCGCTGAAGATCTACGGCGCCTGCACGCATCCGATTCTCTCGGGTGACGCGTTGGACCGCATCGCGAATTCCGAAGTTGAGTTCGTTGCCGTGACCGATTCCATACCGGTCCGGGACGGTCAAAAACGAATTGAAGTTCGATCGGCCGCAAAGCTTCTCGCTGAAGCGATCGTCCGAACGCATGAGAATAAGTCCATCAGTTCTCTCTTTGATATTGATAAAGACAAGTAAGAAGGAGATGTACCATGTCTGAAATAACGATCAACGCGGAAATTCGTTTGCACATCGGGAAGCAAGCGAAATCACTTCGGAAGCAGGGTAATATCCCCGGCATCTACTACGGCCACGGGCAGAAAAACATCGCCGTCTCGCTGCCCGAGGCAACGTTGCGGCCGCTGTACAAGACTTCCGCGACTCACGTCATCAACCTCAAGTTGAATGACGGCTCGACGCATTCCTGCATTCTCCGTGATGTTCAGTTCGACCCCCTCACGGACAAGCCGATTCATTTCGATCTGTTTGGATTGCATGCGGATGAAGTGCTCACGATCGATGTACCGGTTGTCATCACGGGAACTCCCAAGGGTGTGAAAGTCGGTGGTATGCTTCAGCACGTCATGCATAAGATCAAGGTATCGTGTCTGCCGAAGCACATCCCGGATCATATCGAGATTGCGGTGGACGAACTCGACATCAACACCTCGATTCACGTGAAAGATATCACGGTCCCCAACGTGACAGTCCTCGAAAACGAAAACAGTACGATTGTCGCCGTGGTGCCTCCGACGGTCATCAAGGAGCCGACGCCAGCCGAAGCCGTTGTGGGTGAGGAAGCACCGGCCGAGCCGGAAGTGATCGCGAAGGGCAGGAAGGCTGAAGAGGAAGGGGAAGCCGAGGAACAATAGGCGCGGTTCAGACCAGCGGCCCTCACATGTGGATCATTGTTGGACTTGGCAATCCAGGAAGTCAGTACACGGGGACACGCCACAATCTCGGATTCGATGTTGTTGATGATCTCGCCCGTCGCGTGAATATGGTTTTCAGAGCTGGACCGGGCGAGTTCCACTTCGCCGAAGGTCAGATCAACGCTCGCAACGTTGTGCTGATCAAGCCCGTCACCTACATGAACAACAGCGGTGAGGCGGTAGGCGACGCGGCTGAGCGTTTCGGCGTCCCGCCGAAAGACATTCTTGTGGTGTGCGACGATATTCAACTGCCTCTCGGCACCTTGCGATTGCGGGCGCGGGGGAGCGACGGCGGGCACAACGGTCTGTATTCGATCATCTATCATTTGCAGAGCGAAGAGTTTCCCCGTCTTCGATGCGGCATCGCGGGAGATTCGCTTCCGCGTGAGAAGTCGTTACTTCCGACGTACGTCCTGGAATCGTTCACAGAAGCCGAACGGCCTATCGTCCGCGATTTAACGATCCGAGCTTCGGACGCTGTTTGGTATGCAGTTACACGAGGTATCGACGAAGCGATGAATCGCTTCAATGCAAACACACTTTCGTAGAGCGGAGATGTTCCCCGTATGGAAAACCTGGTGACTTGGATCCCGTGGCTTGGAGGATTTGGCCTTCTCGTGGCGTTGTTGATCTATCGAGGTCTGGTCAGACTTTCCGACGGCAATGGCACGATGCGGGATATCGCCGAACAGATCCATGTGGGTGCCATGGCCTTTCTCCGCCGTGAGTACACCGTTCTGGTCTTCTTCGTCGTTGTCGTGGGAGCCCTCCTCGCGAATTTCCTGGGGTGGACAACCTCGATCGCTTTTCTCAGCGGCGCATCGTGCTCTGCGCTGGCCGGTTATCTCGGAATGAAGGCGGCAACCAAAGCAAATGTACGGACAGCGGAGGCTGCGCGTGCATCGGGGCAGGGCAAAGCTCTCCTCACCGCATTCGACGGCGGCGCTGTGATGGGTGTCAGCGTTGCGAGTCTCGGGCTCATCGGCGTCGGAATCTTTTTCGTTCTCTATGGTCATCCTGAGCATGCCAGTACGATCAACGGGTTCGCGATGGGCGCAAGCTCGATCGCATTGTTCGCGAGAGTCGGCGGAGGGATCTACACCAAGGCAGCGGATGTCGGCGCCGACCTTGTGGGAAAAGTTGAGGCGGGAATTCCCGAGGATGATCCGCGCAACCCCGGCGTCATCGCGGACAATGTGGGTGACAACGTCGGTGACGTGGCCGGCATGGGAGCCGACATTTTCGAGTCGTACGTCGGTTCAATGATCGCGACAGTCGCGATCGGTGCCACACTCCTTCCCGAGGGCTTGTCACTTCTCAAAGCTGTTCCCGAGGTGAGTGATGAATCGATCAAAAGTATCCTGATGTCGCTCCCGCTTATCCTCGCCTCGATCGGTCTGATATCATCCTTCATCGGCATTCTCTCGATGCGCCTGTGGAAGCGGTATTCGCCTGCCGCCGCGCTCAGGTACTCGACATTTCTCGCTGCGGGACTTTTTCTCCTCGGCAGTCTTTGGATCGTCCGTGCCTATGACGTGAGCAACAACGTCTTCTGGGCGATCTTCTTTGGAACGATCGGCGGGACTGCCATCGGCTTGATTACGGAATACTATACTGCCGGTTCACCCATCAGACGAATCGGAATCGCGAGCAAAACCGGCGCTGCGACAAATATCATTCAGGGAATCGCCGTCGGACTGGAATCGACAGCACTTCCGGTCGTCGCGATCTGTCTCGCCATCTATGTCTCCAACGAAGTCGCGGGCCTCTATGGAATCGGGATTGCTGCGGTCGGCATGCTTGCGACCGTGGGCATCACGATGTCGGTTGATGCCTATGGACCGATCGCCGACAACGCCGGAGGCATCTCGGAGATGTCGGGACTGGGTCCTGATGTCCGTCACATCACGGACGGGTTGGATGCGCTCGGAAACACGACTGCCGCAATCGGAAAGGGATTCGCCGTCGGGTCGGCCGCATTAACGGCCCTTGCCCTCTTCGCCGCTTACTCCCAAGCAGTCGACAAGAGTTGGATCGCCCGGGGCCTCGCTCCTCTGCAGATTGTGATTACGGATCCCAATGTTGTCATCGGCATGTTCGTCGGGGGCGTGCTCCCCTTTTTCATTGCTGCCCTGACGATGACCTCCGTGGGCCGCGCAGCGAGCAAGATGGTCTCGGAAATACGCCGACAATTCAGAGAAATCCCGGGCCTCCTTGAGGGAAGAGAGGGAGTGAAACCCGACGCCGCGCGATGTGTCGATATTTCGACCCGGGCGGCGCTGAGCGAGATGATTATTCCCGGCGTGACCGCCGTGCTCGCGCCCGTCGTCGTCGGTTTCCTCCTGGGCGCCGGCGCCCTCGGGGGCATGCTCGCCGGTGCGACGATTACCGGCGTACTGCTGGCACTCATGATGGCGAACGCCGGCGGCGCATGGGACAACACGAAGAAGGCAATCGAAAAAGGAGAAGTCAAGGGCGAGAAACGCGGGACCGAAGCCCACAAGGCAACGATCGTCGGCGATACGGTCGGCGATCCGTTCAAGGACACGTCAGGACCGTCGATGAACATCCTCATCAAGCTGATGTCCGTCGTTTCCCTTGTGATCGCACCCCTTTTGTAGAATGATGATTGAATTCTTTATCGACGTTGTTGTTTTTCACACTACACGATACCCCTGCTCCGTGGTTCACTGCCAGGCAGCGACTACGACGGAGCCATGGTGATGTTCCACAATGTCCGGAGGGCACATATCAATGAAAGGATTGACCAAGCGGTATGAGACGGTGTACATCGTCAATGCCTCGCTCGATGACGCTCAAATCGACGCGATCATCGAGAAGACGAAGGAGTTCATCGTCAAACAAGGAGGCGAAATCCAAGAGGTTGAGAAGTGGGGCCGCAAACGACTGAGCTTTCCAATCCAGAAGAAGAACAACGGCTTCTACGTTGTGACATATTTCTCGGCTCCAGGAGACTTCGTCACGAAGCTGACCCGTTACTACCATCTGGAGGAGCAAATCATTCGCCATCTCACGATTCTGCTCGACAAGAAGGCGCTGTTGGCCCTGGAGCAGAAGGCAAAAGAGAAGGAGGCCTCTGGAGAGGCGCAGGGTGAAAGCTCGGCTGAATCTACATCCGGCGCGTGAGCGGCAACACGTGTTCGCTCCGTCGCCTCACATCATCAATCACTTGAAGAAGACTTTGGAGTCATGCCATGATACGAAATACGAGAAAACCGGGGAGATATCAGCGGGGGGGTACTCAGGTTCGTAAGAAGAGAGTATGCCGCTTCTGTGAGAACGACACAACCTATATCGACTACAAGAATGAGAAGAGGCTTCAACGCTTCGTGTCAGAACAGGGTCGCGTCATTCCGAAACGCATCACCGGCACGTGTTCAAAACACCAGCGGATGCTCATTCAGGCGATCAAGAGAGCTCGTCACCTCGCTCTTCTGCCATTCGTCTCGGAAGCAGTGCGCTAACACCGCGCCCGCGAACTCTCACGAAAAAAGATATTGAGGAGTAAGAACATGAAAGTTATTCTGCGCCAGGACCACAGCCAGCTCGGGAAGATCGGCGACGTTGTGGAGGTCAAGGACGGCTATGCCCGAAACTACCTGATTCCACGAAACATTGCGTATGAGGCAACTCCCAGCAATCTGCGCATGCTGGAAGAAGAGAAGAAACAGCATTCGCGACGATTGGACAAGGAACGGATTTCGTCGGAGGCGCTTTCCCAGAGGCTCGCCGGAACCTCCCTCACGATCAAGATGAAGGTCGGAGAGGAAGACAAGCTGTTCGGATCGGTCACCTCACAGATGATCGCTGAAGCCCTTGACGAAAAGGGAATTTCGCTCGACAAGCGTTGGATTGACCTCGAGGAGCCGATCAAGGCACTCGGGATCTATGATGTCAATGTGAAGCTCCCTGGAAGCGTCAACGGGGTAGTCAAAGTTTGGGTCGTGCGCGAATAGTTGGCGCCATCCCTGCCTGCTCGTTGAGGAACGCCAGTCTCTTGCAGACTGGCGTTCTCGTTTTTGCCCATCGAAACTTTCCTCAAGTCGGTTCTGTTTTTCTGAGGGACATGTGGGGCGATGGTGTTTCGTTGACTTTTCATGCAAAAATTGAGTAGATTAGGTGGCATTTCGACACTCCTCGCAACCACCCCGCATGATTTGGAAGGGATGTTACCATAATGCCAGAAAAATCTGTTCAATCAGTTGAAGAAGTAACCATACGATTTGCCGGTGATTCCGGCGACGGAATGCAGCTCACGGGGTCGCAGTTTGCCAATGCAACGGCAATCCTGGGGAATGATCTGAGCACCCTCCCCGACTATCCCGCAGAGATCCGCGCTCCGGCCGGGACACTCTCCGGCGTCAGCGGTTTTCAGGTTCACTTTGGAAGCAGAGAAATCAACACTCCGGGAGATCTCTGTGATGTTCTCGTCGCGATGAACGCAGCCGCACTCAAAGTCAATCTCCCGAACCTTGTGGATGGCGGAACGATCGTCGCGAATACCGATGGATTCAGCGAAAAGAACCTCAAGCTCGCCGGCTACGACACGAACCCTCTGGAGGACGGCTCTCTCTCAAAGTTTCGCATCCACGCCGTCGACATCACCAAGCTAACGGCGTTCGCGCTCGAAGACCTCAATCTTTCCCCCAAGATCATCGATCGATCAAAGAACTTCTTTGCACTCGGTCTCATGTTCTGGATGTACAATCGCCCGATGGAACCATCTGTTGACTGGATCGAGAAGAAGTTTTCAGGCAAAGATGAGATTCGGGAAGCGAACCTGCGGGTGCTCCGGGCTGGCTGGAACTACGGTGAGACAACCGAACTCTTCACTGTCCGGTACGAGGTGGCCCCTGCAAAACTCAAACCGGGAAAATACCGAAACATCACTGGGAACGAAGCCACGGCTCTCGGCTTGCTCACGGCGGCCAGACGAGCTCGACTCGATCTGTTTCTCGGCAGCTACCCCATAACGCCCGCCAGCGAAATCCTGCACGAGCTTTCATCGTACAAGGCCCATGGCGTAAAGACCTTTCAGGCAGAAGACGAGATTGCGGGAATCGCTTCCGCAGTGGGCGCGTCGTTTGCCGGCGCCCTCGCCACAACCACGACCAGCGGACCGGGGTTATCGCTCAAGACTGAGGCGATGGGACTCGCCGTGATGCTTGAACTCCCTCTCGTTATCGTCGATGTCCAGCGCGCGGGTCCAAGTACCGGACTTCCGACGAAGACCGAGCAGGCCGATCTGCTTCAGTCGTTCTTTGGACGAAACGGAGAGGCACCACTCCCGATTCTCGCGGCCGCCACTCCTTCGGACTGCTTCGATATCGCCTTCGAGGCGAGCCGGATCGCACTCAAGTACATGACACCCGTTGTCATGCTATCGGACGGTTATCTCGGGCAAGGCTCAGAGCCCTGGCTCATTCCGGATTTCAAAGCTCTTCCGGACATTGCGCCAAGATTCCGAACCGAGAGCGAAGGGTTCTTTCCATACCTGCGCGATGAAAAGACACTCGCGCGTCCGTGGGCAATCCCCGGCACACCCGGACTCGAACATCGCATTGGCGGTCTCGAGAAACAGCACATTAAGGGCATGGTGAGCCATGATCCGAACAATCACGACATGATGGTTCGCCTCCGAGCGGAGAAGATCGATCGCATCGTCAACGATATCCCGTTGGCAGAGATCGAGGGGACTCCAGATGCGGATCTTGTCGTCCTGGGATGGGGAAGCACGTATGGAGCAATCCGCAGCGCGGTGACGCGGCATCTCGAGCGCGGCAGCAAGGTTGCTCACCTTCACCTCCGCTACCTCAATCCGATGCCTGCGAACGTCGGCGATCTTCTGAAGAAATACAAATCGATTCTCGTTCCGGAAATCAATCTCGGTCAGCTCTCCAAGATCATCCGGATGAAGTTCCTCCTCCCGACGATCGAATTCAACCGGGTTCGGGGACTTCCGATTCGAGCCATCGAGATCGAAAACAAGATTACGGAAATTCTGAAAGGATGACGATGTCAACTCTCGTTGAGGAATTGATCAATACCTATTCGAAGCTTGAAACTCCTGCATACACGGCGAAGGATTTCTCGAGCGGCTCGGAAGTTCGATGGTGTCCGGGATGCGGCGACTACTCCATCCTTGCCCAGACACAAAGGATTATGCCCGATCTCGGTATTCCGCGGCATAACATCGTGTTTGTCTCGGGCATCGGCTGTTCCAGCCGGTTCCCGTACTACGTTCAGACGTACGGCATTCACGGCATTCACGGTCGTGCCACCGCGATTGCAAGCGGAGTGAAGATTGCCCGACCGGATCTCTCGGTCTGGGTCGCAACAGGGGACGGCGATGGACTCAGTATCGGCGGGAACCACCTGATTCATCTTCTTCGACGCAATCTCGATATCAACGTGTTGGTATTCAACAACCAGATTTATGGACTGACGAAGGGCCAGTATTCCCCCACGTCGTTGAAGGGACAGATTACAAAATCGACACCATATGGGTCGATCGACTATCCGTTCCATCCGGTGGTCCTTGCGCTCGGATCCAGCGCGACGTTCGTCGCTCGTTCCATGGATCGGGACCCGAAGCATATCCAGGTTGTTCTCAAGAGGGCGCACGAGCACAAAGGAACCTCGTTTGTCGAAATCTACCAGAACTGCAACGTCTTTAACGACGGTGCCTTTTTCCTGTTCACCGAGAAAGAGACCAAGGATGACAACGTCGTCTTTATCGAACACGGAAAGCCCCTGGTGTTTGGAAAGGATCGGGACAAGGGGATCCGGCTGAACGGATTCCAGCCCGAAGTGGTCTCGCTGAAGGACGGCAAGTACTCCGTGAACGATCTTCTCGTCCACAACGAACAAGACACGACTCTTTCCTTCATTCTCGCGGACATGACGTACAAGCCCAATCTTCCACGTCCGTTCGGGATCTTCCTCGCAATTGACCGGCCAACGTACGAAGATGAAATGGTTCGGCAAATCGAGGCCGCAGTCACGTCCGAAGGACTGGGGGACTTGGGGGAACTTCTCAACTCCGGAGACACATGGACCATCAAGTGAGGCGTTGACGAATCAGAAACAGGTGTGGTTTCTTTCGACGGAGCCACACCTTTTTTGTTGCACGACACGATGGACGAATTCCAGAAACAACTCGCCGCGGCTCAGGCTCTTCTCTCGGAGAAGCACTCGTTCCTCTTGACCACGCATCTGAATCCCGATGGAGACGCCCTCGGATCGGAATTGGCGCTTGCCCGCTTCCTCAGCTCGATCGGAAGAGATGTCATCATCATCAATCATGACGCCACGCCGTCGATGTACACCTTCCTCGATCCTGCCGGCCACATCAGGCAGTACGAGAGCACAAGAGACAACGCATTGATCGCTCGAGTCGATGTCATTTGTATCATCGATGGGAATCAACTGGGAAGAGTCGGATCACTGGAACCACACGTGCGGGCGAGTCGTGCCAAGAAGATCTGCATCGATCACCATCTCGATCCGGAACCGTTCGCGGACATCTATCTCTTCGACGACCGAGCGGCTTCCGCCGGACAGATCGTGTACCAGTTGATCCGATCCGTCCATCGCGGCTCTCTTCCGAAGGCTATCGCCGAACCTCTCTACGTTGCAATCATGACGGATACCGGCTCGTTCCGGTTTCCCAAAACCGACGGCGACCTGCATCGGATCGTCGCCGATCTCATCGATGGCGGTGCCGATCCTGTCACGCTCTACCAAAGTGTGTACGAGCGACAGACGCCAAACCGGCTGCTCCTTCTCGGACGCATTCTTTCCCAACTCCAAACCGCACACAACGGCACGGTCGCACTGCTGACCGTGACAAGAAAAATGTTCGAAGAGACGAACACGATCGAAGCCGACACGGACAATTTCATCAACCATACGCTCACCATTGCCGGTGTGCAGATTGGGCTCATGGTCACCGAGCTCGAGGGATTTGTGAAGATCAGCTTTCGGTCGAAGGGAGACATCAGCATCAACGAACTGGCCAAAGAATTTGGCGGGAACGGTCACAAAAATGCCGCGGGGGCGCGTGTGGCGAATGCGACTATCGACGAGATCGTTCCGGAAATCCTTGCACGGGCAGAACACTACATCATCCAGCAGGCGAGTAAACAATGAAGCTCTCCTATTCGACTCAGTCGTTTTCGGAAGTCCCTGCGGATCTCGCAGTGGCATTCATCTTCAAAGACGCATCGTTGCTTCGATCAGCACGCACCGAGCTGACCAGGATGTTCGGCTCTTCAGTGATCATCCCGATGAACGCGGGCGATTTCATGGGTGCCGAGAAAGAGAGCGCCCTCGCCTACCCCGTTCGGAAATCGGCCGCCAAACGACTTCTGATGGTCGGCCTTGGCGAGAGACGGAAATGCTCATTGGAATCATACCGGCGGGCAGCCGCGAACGCGGCGAAACAGGCCAAACAGCTCAAGTCTGAGAAGGTCTCCATGCTCGTTCCGGTCGGCGCGCAGAAGCCGGCGGAAGTCCTCCAGGCTCTCTGCGAGGGGGCTGCGCTCGCACTTTACAGTTTCGACAAGTACAAGAAACAGCCGGCCGACGAAAAGGAATCAAAGGTGGAGTCGATCACATTCTGTCTTCCCCGCGCAAAACGATTGACTGAGGCCGCGAAGCTGGTTGCCGATGCCCAGATTGTCACCGCTGCGACATGTATCGCACGCGATCTCGCCAACGCACCGGGGAACGAGATCTACCCGGAGTCATTGGCACAAGCCGTTCAGGATCTTGGTCAGCGACACGGTTTCAGCGTGACAGTCCTGGAAGAACCGGAAATCAAAAACCTCGGTATGGGGGGCGTCCTCGGCGTATCGCAAGGAAGCACCCGCTCGCCGCGATTTCTCATCCTTGAGCATGGCAAGAAGAATTCGGGAAAGACAATCGTGCTTGTCGGCAAAGGGGTGACATTCGACAGCGGTGGAATTTCGATCAAGCCGTCGGCTGGCATGGCCGAGATGAAGATGGATATGTCCGGGGCAGCCGCCGTCATCGGGACCTTTGTCGCCATCGCGGAGTTGAAGTTCCCTGTCCATGTCATCGGTCTCATCCCTGCCGTCGAAAACATGCCGAGCGGGAACTCTCTCAGGCCGGGGGATGTGCTCCGTCATCATAACGGTCTCACATCCGAAGTCGACAACACTGATGCGGAAGGCCGCCTGATTCTTGCGGATGCACTCTCGTACGCGGAGAAGTTTAAGCCTTTGGCAATTATCGACCTCGCAACATTGACGGGCGCGTGCATCGTCGCGCTCGGCCACCATGCGGCGGGAATGATGGGGAACGATTCCGCATTGATGGAGAAGCTGGAGTCAGCGGGAGAAAGAGTGTTTGAGCGGGTCTGGCAATTGCCGCTCTTTGAAGAGTACGAACAGCAGATCAAGAGTGACATTGCCGACGTGAAGAACGTTGGTGGGAGATGGGCCGGCGCAATTACCGGAGCCCTCTTTCTGAAGAGATTCGTCGGCAAGCAGAAATGGGTTCACCTTGACATCGCAGGAACAGCGATCTCCGAGGAAACAGGTTTCTATGTGCCGAAAGGAGGAACCGGATTCGGTGTCCGCCTGCTTACCGAGTTTTTGAAGAGTGCTCGGTGAACACTCCCAAACGAGGATGCGGTGAGCGCCCGCTCGGTTTCAGGTGGTCGCGTGCTGTTGTGATTCCCGAACAAACTTGATATCATAGCGCCGGATAATGTCCGATGCCCTCTTTTCGTTCCATAGAAAAAGAACTCCGCAGTCGTCTCGAGGGAGAGGTCTTCTTGGACGACAAGACTCGCCGCGAATACAGCACTGCGGCGTGCTGGTACAGAATCGCGCCCATCGCGGTCGTCTTTCCGAAGCACGCCCAGGACGTGGCCCACGTCGTTCGACTCTGTCACGACAATGATATTGCGGTGATTCCCCGCGGCGCGGCAACGGGGCTGGCGGGTCAAGCGCTCGGATTCGGCGTCGTTCTCGACTTCACCAAGCACATGAACCGTATGATCGCGGCGACCCCTGATACCGCACGGGTTGAGCCGGGAATTGTGTACGCCGACCTCATCAATCAGCTTAAGCCCTTCAACCGGTTCTTCCCGATCGACCCCGCGAGCGGCAGTCTCTGTACATTGGGAGGGATGATTGGTACCAATGCGGCAGGGTATCATGGATTGAAGTACGGTGCCACGAAAGACTTCGTTTCAGAACTCGAGCTGGTTTTGTCCAACGGTGAGATCGTCTCCATCGGAATACGCGAAACGGATCAATCGGGGGGCGGCTTGCTGTGGGAAGAGATTCGGTCGAGAATTCCTCCCTTGATTGTTCAGAACCGGGATCTCATCCGTAGTGGATTCCCGGCGGTTCCCAAGAATTCGTCGGGGTATAACCTGATCGACGCGGCAGCCACCGATCCACCGGATCTCACCAAACTCGTGATCGGTTCGGAAGGCACCCTGGCGATGGTCACGGGAGCGACGTTGAAACTCCTCACTCCCCCGCCTGTCCGGGTCGGGGCGATTGTGTACTTCTCCAGCTATGAGTCCGCCGTGGAAGGAATCGTCGCGGGAAAGAATCTCAGTCCAACCGCAATCGAGATTCTCGATCAGACCTACGTTCGGCTCGCCGCCGGTTTTTCGAAGGAGACCGATGCGCTCATTCGGTCCGATTCCCCGGTGATGCTCTATTTTGAGTTCGAAGGAGAGGACCGGGCGGCGCAGGAGAAACTTCTTGGCGATCTCAATCGGATCCTTCGATCGTCATCCCTTCTTTCGTTTCTCCCACTCCCCCTTGAAGATCAGCAACAGGCATTGTGGAGATTGCGCGAGCGCGCAAGTCAGGCAATCAACCTCGAAAAATCAACGGGCAAGACCTCATTCATTGAAGACGTGACCGTACCTCTCGCTCATCTGTCGGCTTACCTCCACTCGCTGAGGAGCCTCCTCACCCGGCATCACATCGAGTATTCAATCTACGGACATGGCGGCGTCGGGAACATTCATTGTGCCGCCTTCGTCGATCTGAAAAAGATCGAGCACTATCGCGTCATCGACTCAATCGCCTCGGAAGTCGCCGATCTGGCGCTTTCCTTCGGCGGGACACTCTCCGGCGAGCACGGAGATGGTTTCGTGCGGACGCCCTTCCTCGAACGAATGTATGGAAAAGAAATCTACGCTCTCTTTGCCTCCATCAAAGAGATTTTCGATCCTAAGAACATCTTTAATCCTGGAAAGATTATCGGAACACAGAATGCGAGTATCCTGCATGATCTTCACATCAGTTAGCCGATTGATCGCCTTGTCGATCATTCTCACCTCGGTCGCTGTTGCACAGTTCCCCTTTGCAACGCCGGAACTCGCTCGCAACGAATTCCAGATCTCCTTCGAAGCGATCCCTGTGTTCGAGAGTGACACGAGCATCGCCTGCGTTTATCTTCATTACCGAATTCCACAGAATTTTTTCATCTATGTGCGAAATCCCGACCTCACCGATCCCCGTCTGTATGTCGGGCGGGGCGAGCTGCTCGTCGAGTTGATTGACGAGAGGAATGTGACCGCTGCGCGACTGATCAGGCCCCTGGTCGTCACACGCAATGCCGTCCCCGAAGCCACACTGCTCGAAGACGATCTTCAGGGATTTATCCGATTGACCGTTCCGGCCGGAACATATCAAATCTATTTCTCTGTCGAGGACGGTGAGTCGGATCGGAAATTCACGAGCAGAGAGCACAAAGTCACCACACGAGCAGGGACAAGCGATGCGCTCGATCTTTCGTACCCGATGTTCGTTCGGAAAGAGATTCCCAAACCGGGAGAAGGTCCGACCTACGTTCCTCTGAACTATGGAACGGATGCCTTGTTCGGAACGGCGGCAGGATTTGGGTACCTCGTCCAGGTGCGAGTGGAGCCCCGTGCTCATGATCTCCTCGCGCAATGGAAACTCACGAACGAACGCTCACTCAGCGGACTGGACCCCCTCGAATTCTCGGGGAACACGTATGAAATTCAGAACGGATTCCTCAAGTACGTGGAAGGAACGGATCGGATCGTGTATCACGTCGACCCGACACCGGCCCCCTGGTCACTCCTGTTTATCCCCCTGCCTCTCGAAAAGCTCGAACAGGGCCGATGCACATTCGATTTGACGCTCACGCGCGGGGCAAGCACTCGAAAGTTCTCGGCCTCGTTCGCCGTACACTGGCCCAAAAAACCGCTTTCGCTTCGCACCATTGCACTGGCGATCGACGCACTCCATGTGATTGCCACCAAGGAAGAGGTCGATCGACTCCGTTCTTTCTCCATCGCCCGTCAGGCGAAGGCCTTTTATGATTTCTGGCGAGGACGCGATCCGGATACGACGACCGCGTACAACGAACTGATGGCCGAATACTACCGCCGCGTCGACCATGCCCTTCGAAGTTTTTCTATCAGTCGTGAAACGGATGGATACAAAACCGATCGGGGAAAGGTTTTTATCCTCTACGGCGCCCCCACGCGCAGCGACCGACTGCTCGGACCGAATCTTGTCCCCACCGAGGTATGGATCTACGAACATCTTCGGAAGCGATTCATCTTCACAGATCCAAGGAAGACAGGGGCATTTGTTCTGATGTCAACGGAAGTGCTATGAAGCCAATCATCGCAATCACGATCGGGGATTTCAACGGCATCGGTCCCGAGATCGCCCTGAAGAGTGCATTCCATCCTACCGTGAAGCGCATCTGCACACCTCTGTTGGTCGGTCCCCTGAATGTCTTCGATCACGTGCGGAAGCAATTCCGACTGAAGGTCAAGCTGGAGAAAGCGCTCTTTCCGGCAATTCCGAAGAGTGCCCTTCCGATCGTCGACATCGGCGATGGAATCTGGGCAGATGTCCAATACGGACAGGTGACCCGTGCCGGAGGTCGTTCCGCCGGGGCGGCGATCGAGCACGCCGTCGCGCTCTGCCAGGCCGGAGAGGCAGCCGGAATGGTAACCGCACCGGTGTCCAAAGAGGCGTTGACTCTCGCCGGGTACAGCTTTCCGGGGCAAACAGAAATGATCGCGCTCCTGAGCCGTTCACTCCGGTTCGCGATGATGCTCGTTTCCGACAAGATGAGAATCGGGCTCATCACAACACACTTGCCCCTCGGCGCGGTCCCGACGAATCTCTCCATGGAGCGGGTGCACGAGAAAATCTCGGTGGTTCACGAAGCGCTGCAGAGAGACTATCGAATCCGGAAACCGCGCATCGCCGTGCTCGCGCTCAATCCTCATGCCGGAGAAGGTGGGATGCTTGGGAACGAAGAGATGGAGATCATCATCCCGTCGCTGGATCAATTGAAATCGGATGGGATTGCCGCGGAGGGACCATTTGCGGCAGACGCGTTTTTCGGTACACACCAGTATGAACGGTTTGACGCCGTCATGGCGATGTATCATGACCAGGGTCTGATCCCCATGAAGATGACCGGATTCGAGAAGGGAGTGAATTTCTCCGCAGGACTTCAGATCGTGAGGACATCCCCCGATCATGGAACGGCCTTCGACATTGCAGGAAAAGGGAAGGCAAACATCGCAAGCATGGTGGAAGCAATCAAGCTCGCTGTTCTGTTCTCAAGAAACCGAACGAGAGGAACTTGAAACGATGATTGCATTGCACGACATCTCGGTGAGTTTCGACGGACAACACGTGCTGAACAGGATCAACTTCAGCATGAAGACGGGGGAGTTCCTCTACCTCGTCGGACCTACGGGATCGGGGAAAAGCACTCTTCTCCGCCTTCTCTACATGGATCTCAAACCTGAACATGGATATGTCCGATTCGAAGAATTCGATTCCAACACGATCAAGGATCGTGACATTCCCTATCTTCGTCGACGACTCGGCATCGTCTTCCAGGATTTCAAGCTGCTGGAAGATCGGAACATCTATGATAACGTTGCGTTTGCCTTGCACGTCACGAACACACCCGGAACGGAAATTCGCAAGCGAGTCCTCCATCTGCTCGCCGATGTCGGCCTCAGCCACAAACGAAGCCACAGGCCACATGAACTGTCGGGAGGCGAACAGCAGCGCGTGGTGATTGCGCGTGCGCTCGTCAATTCACCTGTACTGCTCCTCGCCGATGAACCAACGGGCAACCTTGACCCGACGGCATCGGCGGAAATCGTGGAGTTGTTGAGGAAGATCAACATGCGCGGGACGGCCGTGCTCATGGCCACTCACAACTACGAAATCGTCCGGAAGTACCCCGCGCGTATTGTTCAAATCAAGGAAGGCGCACTGCAGGAAGTCGAAATCCGTAAGTAAAAGCCCCCACTTTCGGGATTCATCGCACCTGTTCGACTCTTCTCACGTCTGCGTGGTCGGCGAGAATTGCCCGTTCGATCCCCGCCCGCAACGTCATCGTCGACATCGGACAACACTCACATGATCCGACCAAACGGACCTCGACGATACGGTCTTCAGTAATCCGCACGAATGCGACATCCCCACCGTCGACATGGAGAAACGGGCGGATGCGTTGGAGACTCTCTTCAATTCCCTCGGGCGTTACCATGTTCGTTAGTTTCGAGAACCGATGAGAATTTCGACCTTCGGAAGCGGGGGTGAGGCGACGTTCTGGATAGAGATCTGAGCCGCCATGTTCCGCGCAACGCTTCGAATGGCTTCGCTGTAAGACGAAGTGGGCTCACCCGCAACAATCGGCACGCCTTTGTCTCCCCCCACGCGAATTGCGCTGTTGAGCGGAATCTCGCCAAGATACGGTACGCCGAGCTGCTCGGCTGTCCGTTTCCCCCCGCCGTTGTCGAAGATATGCTCCCGGTGTCCACAATTCGTGCAGAGATAGTAGCTCATATTCTCGACAACTCCCAGAATGGGCACGTTGACTTTTGTGAACATGACGAGGCCTTTTCTTGCATCGGCCAACGCGACGTCTTGCGGCGTTGTCACGATCACGGCTCCGGTGAGGGGGATCGTCTGAACCAACGTGAGCTGGATATCTCCGGTCCCCGGCGGCAGATCAAAGATCAGATAGTCGAGTTGCCCCCAATCGACATCCGACATGAATTGCTTCACGGCGCCGCTCGCCATCGGGCCGCGCCAGATCACAGCCTGCATCGGATCAACGAGGAATCCAATCGACATGATCTTCACACCGTATTTCTCAAGAGGTAAGAGTTTCTGGTGAGACATCTTTGGCCGTTCGTTGATACCGAACATGAGGGGAGCGCTCGGGCCGTAGACATCGGTATCAACCAGCCCCACCCGAGCGCCGTCAGCGGCGAGCGAAACGGCGAGATTCACAGCGACAGTCGATTTGCCGACCCCTCCTTTTCCGCTCGTAACAGCCAACGTGTTCCGTACGCCGGGGAGAATCGCTTCCTTCCTGCCATCGGTGTGAGAAACAACGTTCGAGGTGATCTCGACATCCACCTTCTTCACACCCTCGATTTCCTTTTTTATCACCCGCTCGCATTCGCTCTTGAATTGATCTCGGACCGGGCACGCCGGTGTTGTGAGCTGCAGCTTGAACCTCACAGTCTCCTCATCGATCTGCAGATCCTTCACAAATCCGAGGGTCACAATATCGCGATGGAGATCCGGATCTCGGACCTGCCGCAGAACATTCAGGATGTTTTCCTCCGTGCGCTTCAGCATCAGTACTCCTCATGTGAATTGTTCGACTGGATCACTCTATCTCCTTTCAACAGCACGGGGACGCCGGCCGTTCCGGGGCTGCACGATGCGGGTCATCCCTTGATGACTCCAATCGGAACGAGCTTTGCGACTTTCCTCGATATTCCGGCGTTGTGAACAACGTCGACGACGAGACTCACATCCTTGTAGGCGTTGGGATTTTCCTCCGTGAGTCCGCTTTTTGACGCTCCACGCACATGAATCCCTTTCGCTTTCAAATCACTGATCAACCTGTCGGCGGTGATTTCCTTCTTGGCGGCATGACGGCTCTTCGCACGTCCTGCTCCGTGACAGGTCGAGCCAAAAGTCTCCTCCATCGCCTGCTCGGTCCCCACGAGGACGTACGAACATGTTCCCATACTCCCCGGAATGAGAACGGGTTGACCGACTTCAAAGTAGTCCTTCGGAATGTCGGGGCGGTGCCGGGGAAACGCTCTCGTCGCGCCTTTGCGGTGGACGAGAACGTTTCTTCGCCCGCCGTCGATTTTGTGCTCTTCGATCTTGGCGATGTTATGCGCGACATCGTACACAACGTTGAGTCTTCCCTCCCCCATGACGCGATGGAAGGCCTCTCTCACCCAATGGGATATCATCTGACGATTGGCAAAGGCAAAATTGGCCGCGGCGCCCATCGCCGCGAGATAATCCTGTCCCTCCTGCGAGGAAACCGGAACACAGGCCAGCTGGCGATCAACAATCTGAATTCCGTACTTCTTCATCCCCAGTTGCATGATATCAAGGTAATCGGTACACACCTGATGACCCAATCCTCGCGATCCCGTGTGGATGAGCACCACAATCTGGTCCATCCAAAGTCCGAATGCCTTCGCCGTCTCGGCATCGAATACTTCGGCAACGTACTGTATTTCAGCGAAGTGGTTGCCGGACCCAAGTGTACCGAGTTGATCACGTCCCCGCTGCTTTGCGCGTTGGCTGACCTTTGCCGGATTGGCCCCCGCGATCCTCCCCGTTTCCTCAATGTGATCAAGATCAGCGGCAAATCCGTATCCGGATTTCACCGCCCAGTGAGCCCCTTCCTCAAGAACCTTCTCGAGTTCGTCGTAACTCAGGTTGCCGATGATACCGCTCTTCCCGGTGCCGCAGGGAATATCCCGAAACATCTGATTCAGCAGCGGATCGAGTTGCTTCTGCACCTGCTCGAGTCGGAAGGGGGAAGCCAGCAAGCGCACGCCGCAATTGATATCAAATCCCACACCCCCTGCGGAGACTACACCCGTTTTGAGATCTGAAGCAGCAACGCCGCCGATGGCAAAGCCGTATCCCTGATGGGCATCGGGCATCGCCAGCGAGCGGCCGACAAGTCCCGGGAGCGTCGCGACGTTCGCGACCTGCATCATCGTCTGGTCCTTTTCGATTGCCTTGACGAGCTCATCATCGGCGTAGATGAGTCCCTCGATGTTCATTCCCGCACGGAATGACTTCGGCACGACGTAGCGGTATTCTCCAATCTTGCGGAGCATCGAATGCCTTTAGATATCCACGACAAATGTTATTTCGACGATTCCATCGGGATGCTCAACGAACTTCAGCTCGTGATAGGTGATCGCCTTCACGTCGAGCTTCGCTGAGTGCTTCGCGACATCCCATCGTTCCCCGGTAACCGTTGCAGCAAGCGTGCTCGACGTCGCCGTCTGAACCTCGACGTCGGAGACGACGAATTTCTCTCCATCATAGAAATACAGCAGCTCGGACAGCCAACGAACAAAAAGCTGTTCTCGATCACTTCCCTCGAGACGGACCTCTTTGCGCTCGTTCGATTCGACAGTGGTGCAGTCGACGATCAGCGAGAAGAGACCGCGTGCGGCCTTTGCAAACGCCTCTTCCCACGACCGCCCGCGAACCGAAATCCCGATGTCAGCCGGATGTTCAAAGATCCGATAGTCGTTCGATGGCATAACGGTCGGTCATCATGTGTCAGAACAGCTCCGTTCCGGTGATCCGTTTGAGCGCTTGAAGGTAGAGCGCCGAGGTCTTGTGAATAATCTCTTCCGGCAACTGCGGGCCGGGGGGTTTGCGATTGAAATTGATCGAAATCAAATAGTCCCGTACGAATTGCTTGTCGAAACTCGGCTGGGATGTGCCGGGGCGGTACGTGCCCATCGGCCAGAATCGTGACGAATCGGGTGTGAGCAACTCGTCGATCAGCATCAGATGATCGTTCTCATCCAGCCCGAATTCCATCTTCGTGTCGGCAATGATGATTTCCTTCTCGACTGCAATGCGCGCGCCACGTTCGAAAATGAGAAGCGCAATCTCGCGCATCTGTTCTGCAAGTTCGCGTCCGACGATCTCAACCATCTTCTCGAACGAGATGTTGATATCGTGCAATCCTACCTCTTCCTTCGTCGCCGGCGTGAAGATCGGTTCATCGAGTTTCGACGATTCGACAAGCCCCTGCGTGAGCGGGATGCCGCATACCGAAGTGGATTCCTGATACTCCGCCCAACCGGAGCCGGAGAGATAGCCGCGGACAACACATTCGACGGGAAGCGGTTTTGCTTTCCGGACAAGCATGCTGCGATCCTCCAACGCGTCCCAATATGGCTTGCATTCTGCAGGAAAGTCAAACACGATCGTTGAGACCAGATGATTCTTCACGATGTCTTGCATCTGCTCGAACCACCATTCCGAAATCTTGGTGAGGACCTTTCCCTTGTACGGAATTCCCTGCGGCAGGATTACGTCGAAGGCAGAGAGACGATCCGTTGCCACGATCAGCAGGTGCTCCCCAAGATCATACACGTCGCGAACCTTTCCTCGCTTGAGGAGCTTCAGTTTTGGAAAGTCTGTGGATGTCAAGACCGATTCTTGCGTTGCCATGAGTGAAACCGAGCTCCCGGCGGGGATGAATGTAAGATATCAAATATTCAGACGAAGAGTACGTCGAGGACGAGTGCTTTCTGAAGTTGGAGCAGATAGTCCATACGGGAGATTTCAATGGCGCCGTATCTTGAAAGATGCTCGGTGACGAATTGGGTGTCCAGGAGGACGAAGCCACGTTCCCGCAGACGTCCAACGAGAACGGCGAGCGCAACTTTAGAGGCATCCGGCTCCTTGGAGAACATCGATTCCCCGAAGAATGCCCCGCCGAGCGCAACACCGTACAGACCACCGGCCAGGAGACCATCTTTCCACGCCTCCACGCTGTGCGCGTATCCCTGGCGATGAAGCTCCAGATAGCATTCGACGATTTCTTCAGAGATCCAGGTTTCTTCCCGATCGGCGCAGGCCCGAATCGTTTGCTCGAACGCCGCGTTGATTCTTACCTGAAAGCTCTCCTGACGGAGGACGCGTCTCAGACTTCGCGGCACGGAAAACGATTCGAGATCGATAATCCCTCGCCGTTCGGGCGAATACCAGGCGATCTCCCCTTCCTTCGAATCCGCCATCGGAAAATATCCATTGCGATATGCCACCAGAAGAAAATGGGGATCGATGGCCTTCTTTTCCTGTCTTCTCGACCGCACCATTGATCTGACCTCTCCTGTCGCGACTGCATCACGGTACATTCACGACGATCTTCCCGTAGCTCTTCCTGCTCTGGAGATGGGTATGAGCTTCAACAATCTGATCGAACGAGAACGTTCCTCCGATAATCGGGACAATCTTTTTCGACCGATACCACTTCCAGATCTGGTCGACAGCGTCCCTCAGATATTCTTCCTTCTCGGAAAGAAAGTACAGATTGAAGCCGAGAATGCCGATATTCTTCGTGACCATTGCGGGGGGATAGAGGAGCGGAGCCGCGATGATTTCTCGCAGAGCTTTCAGCTTGTTGATGGTTCGCTCTCCCGCAACCGATGCGAATCCAAACAAAATGTATCGACCCATCGGGGCAAGAAGTCTCATGCCTTTCCGAATAATCGAACCTCCGACGGAATCAAACACAACGTCGACGCCATATCCCCCTGTACACGCTCGGGTTTCCCTCTCGAAATCGTCCCTCACGTAGTTGATGACGTGATCGGCTCCCAGTTGTTTCATCAGCTGCAGTTTCTGTTCGGAACTCGCTGTTGCGATCACTTCCAGACCAAGAAGCTTGGCCATTTGGATGGCGATCGTGCCTACTCCTCCACCGCCGGCGTGGATGAGGACTTTTTCTCCCCTTCGGACATTTGCGAGCGTGCAGAGTCCGTGATATGCCGTCAAACTCGTCACCATGAGAGACGCGGCGTCACCAAACGACATGGCCCGCGGGATCTTCCTCACATTCCGAGCCGGCGTTTTGGCCAATTCCGCGTATCCGCCGAGCTGCGTAAATGCGACAACCCGATCACCGGGCCGGAAGTTCCTCACTCTTGCTCCCTTCTTCTCGACGATTCCCGCCACCTCGATACCGGGAATCAACGGCGGTTTCGGAATCGACGGGTACACGCCGAGTCTGGCCATGATATCGGCGAAATTCAGACCGATCGCCTTGACCCTGATCAGAACCTCTTCAGCAGAGATCACCGGATCCGGGACCTCTTTGAACTTCAACACGTCCGGTGCGCCGAATTTCGTCACGACCACCGCTTTCACTGCATGCCTCCACGTTCAGATGATTGTGCGCTTGTTCGCTTCCTCCAAATCATCAGGACTTCCTTCCCTTTTCGCGGCTTTACAGAGGTCTCGGGAATCTCCTGCAGAATGAGATCGAATCGCGTCTGAAGTTCATTCTTTACTTCATCTACATCGACGGAAAACGGCGGTCCAGCCGGTCGGCCATCAACGGGAAAGAACAACCCGATGAATATTCCTTCCGGCCGAAGAATGCGCTCGACAACTTTGAGGAATTCCATCCTCCGTTCGGGATCGATTGCACAATACGTCACATACTCCAATACATAATCGAATTGAGCCGTGAGTGAATCGGGAAGTGAAAAAAGATCGTGCTCAAGAAGACGAACAGCGACACCCTCGCCGCGAATGCGGTCGGCCGCATCCGCGAGCGCCAGGGGTGAAAAATCGATGGCCGTCACGTTAAAGCCTCCCTTCGCAAAGAGGATTGAATCGTACCCCCGGCCGCATCCAAGCACGGCAATCGATCCAACACGTGGGAGAATGCTTCGCGCGAGGAGATCGACAAAGACCGGAGTGGGAGATCCAAGGTCCCAATGCGAATCCCCCGCTCGGTACCGTTGATCCCAGAAGCGGGAAGTGCTGAGCACTGAATTGTCACGATTCATGGCATCAAGATACAGAAATATCGATCGGCATACCCGAAAAAACAAACGCCTCGCCGGATCGGAGAGGCGCATCGGCACCATCGCCACAACCGGGACTATATGATCGGCTTGGTCAGCAGTTGGCGAAATCGTTCGCCGAACCACGCGCCGCCAAAGACCAGAAGGAATCCGATCGCCAGATGGAATACGAGGACACTGATTCTCGTCGTCGCTTCCAACCAAAGGAGCACGCCACAGAGGAAAACAAGCACAGCTCCCACGAGCGCAGGTTCTCTCATGCTCATTCGCTGAGATCGGTAGCCGAGCACGAGTCCGCTTGCGAGAAATCCCGCGAGCATGCCGATGTGCACAACGTTTTCGTTGATCACGAAAAGCGGCTTGAGCACGAACAGGAACATAAGATTGAATCCCAGTCCGACGGAAAGGCTTGTCCCGACAAGCCTCCACGGAAACCGGAGATACGCATAGGTGTTTTCCTGCGCCTCGAGGAGATCCGCGAGTCTCCGCCGACCGATCCACCCGCCGAGCAATGCGCTGCACAGATTCAGCACGGCCCAATAGAGCATCGCCTCCCTGCCCATCAATCCCAGCCGTTCATCGATCGCGAGAAGTCCCGCCACGATTCCGAGCAACGCGAGTGCGGACACAAGCACCTCCCGGGTGAAGATGCCTGTGGAGAAGTATCCAATCACCAATCCCCCGAGGACGAAACCGATCACCATTCCGAGCATTTGGAGCGGCTCGATCGGAAGGAGAGCGCTCAGGACGAAAAGCGATGAACCCGTCACGATCAATCCGACGATAACTCCCAGAACGATCCACTTCCATTGGAACGCCCCTGAGTCCAAGGCGTCATGATCGATCATGATACGAACATCATCGTTCTGTGACGGATTCGTGGTCATTCTGTATCACTCGTTGTTTGTGAACGCGTCAAGCTGGCGGGAGCTCTCGGCCTCCGGTAGACTCTGGATACTCGTCAACCGATGGATGAAATTCCCCAGCTGCTTATCTGCCTTGTCATAGTTGTTCTTCGCGTTGGTCAGCTGGCCACCAAGAGTCTCGAAGACATCAGCGAATTTTTGGAGATCAGACTCCAGGCGCTTCAATTGTTCGTACACTTCACGTGCGCGCCGTTCAATCTGCATCCCCTTAAGGCCCTTGACGATAACCATGAGATGCGCGTAGAGGCTATTCGGAGAGACGGGCACAACATGCTTTTCCGTCGCATAAGCGAAGATCCCTTTTTCCTCGCCGAACATTTCATCCTTGATGATTGTCTCGTAGTAGATGTTCTCTGCCGGGATGTACATCAGCGCAAAGTCGAATGTTCCCTCATCGGGAACAATGTACTTCTCCGCGATCGCATCGATATGTTTTTTGACATCCGACACGAAGGTCCGCGCCGCCGTTTTTTTCTCCTGTTCACTTCGCGCCTCGATCATCCGTCGGAAGTTTTCCAGCGGAAATTTAGAATCGACCGGAACTTTTCCGCCGGCGGTGAGGATGATCGCATCGACTGTCTGCCCGTTGCGGAATGTATACTGTGTTTCGTAGAAACCGGTTGCGAGTACCTGCTTGAGGAGGTCCTCGAGGAGCAGTTCTCCCAATCCTCCCCGGAACTTCGGCGCTTTGAGCATCTCTTCAAGCTTCGAGACGCTCTGGCCGAGTTCCTTGATTTCCTGAGTTGCCTGGCTCAGCTCTCCTAGCTTGTTCTGGACCGATTGAATCACGCTCGCCGCTCTGTCCAGCCGTGTCCCGACATCTCCCGTATTGGTCTGCAACTGATGTGTGACGCTGCTCAGCTGCGACGTGACAAGGGCGAGCTGTTGACCGACCGTATCGGTCGTTGTTTTCAGACTCTGGAAAACGACATCAGTTGTTCTCTGGAGCGATCCTCCCAGAAGATCCGCGGTGTTCTTCAGACTCTGGCTCACCTCGGAGCGAAGCGCATCCATCTGCTGTTGAACGAGAAGCGAGGCATCGCCGCCTTCAGCCGATTTCTGGCGCAGCAGCTTCCCCAGGATGATCAACAGCGCGCCAATCATCACGCAGAGAATAATGAGCACAATCACAACAAGCGAATCCATCATTCAATCTCTCGGATGGTGAAACCTTCAGATAACGTTCATCTTCTTGCCGACCTTCTTGAATGCTTCCAACGCACGGTCAAGATCTTTTTCCGTCAGCGCGGCAGAGATCTGTGCGCGGAGTCGAGCTTCCCCTTTCGGAACCACAGGGAACCAAAGGCCTTTGATGTAGACTCCCTCTTTCAGGAGTGCCGCGCTCATATCCTGCGCGATCGATGCCTCACCGAGCATGACGGGAACAATCGGATGTGTTCCATCAAGGATTGTGAATCCCAAATTCTTGATCTCGCGTCGGAAGTATGCGGTGTTCGTCTGCAGTCGCTTGACGATCGATTTGTCCTTTGAGAGGAGATCAAACGACGCAATACAGGCCAGGACGATCGGCGGGGGAAGCGAATTGGAGAACGTGTACGGGCGCGACTTCTGTCGAAGATACGAAATGAGCTCCTTCGATCCGCTGATGTACCCCCCCGAGGCACCGCCAATCGCCTTGCCGAGCGTTCCCGTGAGGACGTCGACACGTCCGAGAACACCGAATTCCTCAGGTGTCCCACGCCCCGATGTTCCGCACACCCCAATGGCATGCGAATCATCGACAAAGAGCATCGCATCATGTTTCCGGCAAATCTCGACCAAACGATGCAAAGGCGCGAGATCACCTTCCATGCTGAACACGCCATCGGTTGCCACGATTCTGAGGCGATAATTCTTGTCGCGATCTTCCTCGAGAAGCCGCTCGAGGTGAGCCATATCGGCATGATTGTAGATCTTCTTGTCGGTCGTTTCCGGCCGGCACAGCCGCTGGCCATCGATAATACTCGCGTGATTGAGCCGATCGGAGTAGATCACATCTTTGTAATGGTCGAGGCCAAGCTTCTCATTTGTGATCGAAGCGAAGAATCCCTCGTTCGCGGCGAAGCAGGACGAAAAGAGAATCGTGTCCTCTGCACCGACGAATTTCGAAATCCTTTTTTCGAGCTCAAGATGAATGGTTTGCGTCCCGCAAATGAACCGAACAGAAGCAACACCATATCCGTATTGCTTGATGCCTTCGATGGCCGCCTTCTTGACCAGCGGATGATTCGCCATGCCGAGATAGTTGTTGGAAGCAAGCATGACGACATCCTTCTTCTTCACCTTTACCACACCCGCCTGCGCGCTTTCGAGCGCGGTTTCATACTTGAATGTCTTCGACTCTTCGAGTCGGGCAAGCTCAGCTACAATGAGGTCATTAATCTTCATGAGAATCCCAATTCCCTGGTGTGCGGTTTCGTGAATCCCCTCAGACGATCATCATCTTACGGCTTCAGGAGTACTTTGAATGCGTCCCCCGCCTTGATGGCCGCGAATCCTTCATCAAATTTCTCAAGCGGAATCTGATGCGACACGATTCCGGAAGCCATCAGTTTCTTTGCCATCCCCTCGCGCAGGAGCACTTCCATCTGGTCCCACGTTTGAAAGACTTTCCGACCGATGATCCCATGCACCGTGATGCCCCGGAAGATGATGTTCTTGGCGAAATCGACTTCGATCGTCCCCGAGGGGAGTCCGAGTAATGAGAAGACCCCTCCCATCCGGAGCACCTTCGCGGCGTCGATGTAGGCATTATAATTTCCAGACATCTCAAAGACCGCATCGACGCCCGTCTGGTCTGTCTCGCCCAGGATTGTATCGACAAACCGATGTCGCTCGTCTGCCATCGCAACATCAAAACAGTGATCGGCCCCGAAAGACTTCGCGAGCGCAAAACGATGGTTGACGAGTTTCTCGTGCGGATAGTGATCCCGGGATGCATCGGTCACATAGATGCGCTTTGCTCCTGCCGACTTCGCTACTGCCACGGCGAGGAGACCCTGCACGCCAAGGCCGAGGATGGCGACCGAACGATCGCGTACCGGCGCGGAGAACACCGTATGTGTTCCATTCCCCAACGCGTCCATGAAGCTGATGATCTCCGGAGGAATTTCCCTGCCATAGAACAGGCGGACATTGCGCGCGGGCACCTTGACATACTCTGCCCACGCACCGTCATTGTGCAATCCCTGAATGATCGTGTTTCGACATACGTGGTATTCCCCCAGCGAACACTGATAGCAGGTACCGCACGTGACGTGCATTTCCGCGGTACCGAAGAACTTCTTCTCCAGCATCCTCAGAAAACCAGGCTCCGATGCGAGCGCAGAAGGCGTTTTCCGACGGACCATGGCCCTCACATCTCGATTCGTTTTGGCCTTCCGGATCATCAATCGCGCGAGATGGACTCGCGCTTGTTTTCCCGCATCGACTATCGTGCCGCTGAATTCGTGGCCAATCGTGACGGGATCATCCACAGCATGCAACATCTCTTTTTGCAGCGATGATTTGCTGTTGTAGATCCCAACGTCGGTACCGCAGATTCCACCCGCGAAGACCTTGATGATCACGTCGTTGGGATCTTCGATTGTGGGTTCCGGTTTTTCTGTCAACAACATGCCTTTCGGCCATTCCTGACCGGGCTTCGGTTTCGGTTTAACGATGGCTTTCATAAGAGTGGCGTGTGTTCCGTTTCGGTATGAGGAAATCCTCCCGCACGAACGCGCAGGCGACTATCGCTGCTTCCACCGTCGATAGTTCGCTCGAATATCCTCCAGCACTTCTTTGTCGATCCGATTGTCGTCTCGAATCCTGACATCGTAGTTTTCCCAACCCATAAAATCCTGCAACGCTTTCTTCGTTGCATCATCAAATCGGCCGTTGACCGGTCCCTTGTAAAACCGCATTCCTTTGTACGCCTCATCCGACAGCATCGATTGCAGTTCCGTACATAGCTCCGGCGTAATTGGATGAAGGTTCGTCGAATCCGATCGGAAGAAAAAGAGCTTGTGGAGCGTGTACAAGCGCTCTAACTCCTCGAGAGGCCGGGAATGATCGTACACGGAGATGTCGATGAGGTCGTCCGTCGTACCATCATAGCCTCCCCCTTTTCGCTTGACCAAGAGTGCAGCAGATTGTTCGCCTCGCCGATCTCCACCCGCCTTCCCGCCTGCAACCAACGCAGCAACAAGTCGATCCGCCAGGGAACCGGACGTCCGTTCGAAGGTCGTTGCCATTGTCTCGATCGTCTCCCGTCCTACAAGGATGTTGCCTTGTACTGCGAAGCCCTTGCCGGTGATGAGCGCCCCTTTTGCCCCAAAAACGTTACCGGTTCGGCCGCCGGCCCAATCGAAGCATTCATTTCCTGTCCAACTCGCTGCATTTCCTCGAGCATCGACGATTCCCGCCTGGCGGGCTTCTCTCCCGTCATCCGTCTCGACGAGAATGTGCAGCGCCTGCTCCGCCGACGCCCCGTTCCTCATCAGCGTAAGCCCTCTCGGGCCGTAAGAGACGTTGGCGAAGGATTGTGTGGCAACAGCGCCGACTCCCGCTTCCGCCCAGGGGACCACTGGTCGGACATTTGGAAACTTCGACTGAACGGCTACGCCCACATCTCCGGTCGTGAGATCCACAGCGACGATCGAGAATGTTCCGACATGGAGCGGCCGAGGAGAGATCTTGAAGAAGGCAAGGACAAACGTCGCAGCGAACACCAGGAGCAGGATACCCCACCGAAGTGTTTTCATGCTGAACCTCCATCGTGCACGCAGAAGGATCTGAATACGGTACGAAGAATGCAGGAGAATATCGTCACCGGGCTGCTCTATTGAACGACAGATGTGGAGGATGGTTGGCGCCTCGTCTCCGGAGCGCGGAAAAACGGTGTTGCGGCAATATACACAGTTTTGGATTGGAACTCAAAAACAGCAATCAAGGGGAAGAATTTTTCCTCATCCGCACGGCAAACGAGCCGTCCATCCCGTGTACATGCGGATAGGTGGCGACAATTCCATCGCCCTGCACGAGATCGGTATGGACAAGTGCGGCGGCATTCTCAATCGTGAAACCCGTATGCTGGGCAAGAAAGTCTCGAATGATATCGCTGTTCTCCTCGGGCTCGACGGTACAGGTGCTATACACGAGCACACCGCCATCCCTGACCAGGGTGGCCGCATGGTTGAGGATCTGCCGTTGCGTATCGGCCAGCCTCAACAAATCTTCCTGTTCCCGTTTCCACTTGGCGTCGGGCTTCTTGGAGAGCACGCCGAGTCCGGAACACGGCACATCGACAAGAACCTTGTCGCCCAGCGCGACATTAACTTCCTGTGCGTCGGCGGTCAGAAATTGAACGTTCACGATTCCCAGTCGCTGACAGGCTGACCGCACCATGTTCAGGCGGGTCTCGTACTTATCGATCGCGACGATCTCACCGATGTTATGAAGGAGTTCACCGATGTAGGTTGTCTTCCCCCCCGGCGCGGCGCACAGGTCTATTACTCGTTCCCCTTGCTGGGGATTGAGGAGGCGCACGGGCAAGCCGGCGCTTTCGTCCTGAACGACAAAGAATCCTTCACGAAACATTTCGGAGGCACCGATGCCCGCCATGTGCTTGACGCGCACGAACCAATCGAGATACGGCGATCGGATGTGTTCGATCTGGTGCTCGCCGAGCTTCTTCAGGAAGAGGTTGAAATCGATCTTCAGGCGATTCACTCTGAGCGTGAGATCGGGGATCCGGTTGTTCGCGTCGAGGAGACGCTTGGTCTCGTCATACCCGAAGCGGTCGACCCAGCGGCGAACCATCCAGAGCGGATGCGACTCCACGACCGCAAGGTGCTGGATCTTGTCTTCATTGATGTCGGGATAGCGGATGTTATCGATACTCCGGATGATATTCCGAAGGATCGCGTTGACCTGGTTGGCAACCTTCTGGCCTCGAAGTCGTTTCGTAAACTCCACGGCCTCATTGACCGCGGCAGAGTGAGGCACTCGATCGAGGAAGAGAATTTGATAGAGCGCAACGCGAAGCGCATTCCGGATATTGGTTTCCGCCTTCGTAAAACTTCCGTGGAAGAATCCGGTCAGGATCCAGTCGACCTTCATTCTCCATCGAATCACGCCCGTGACGATTTCATTCATCAATCCCTTGTCTAGCTCGTTCATGTCGGTCGATCGCATTTCGTGATCGATCAACCGATCGAGATAGGCGTCCGAGCGTTCGATCCGATTGAGAACCTTCACGGCGGTTCCTCGCGGACCTTTGTAGAGGTTCTCGGTGGTCGAGATTCCGGGCGCAGCAGTTGGCTCTACCGACACGTTTTCTCCTCTTCTTTCTTCACCGATCATCCGTCAATGTCGGGATATGACCGTTCTTCACGGGTCGCATCGAACACTCTCTTGAACAGCTCTTCTTCGGCAGTCGAGAACACGACATGTCGCCGTTCCATGACACGCCGCGCGACTTCGCGTGCACGCTGAAGATCGTACGTCTCCAGAAGTCCTTCCCCGGTTACCCATGAAAAGGAGGGGATCCATTTCGGAGGGAATCCGGCCATCGCCACGTTGCAGCTCACGCCGACCACGGCGCCGGTATTGAACATCGAGTTGATCGCGGATTTCGTATGATCTCCCATGATAAGCCCGAAGAATTGCAGTCCCGTATTGATCTGCCTTCCGGCGATCGTGACGCGAACGTGTCCATAGTTATTTTTCAGGTCGCTCGTGTTGGTGTCGGCACCGAGATTCACCCACTTCCCCACATATGAGTGGCCGAGGAACCCGCTGTGCTGTTTGTTTGAGTACCCGTGGACGATGGAGGAATCGATTTCTCCTCCCACTTTGCATCTGGGCCCAATGGTACAACCCTCGTAGATGCTGGCACCGACCTTGACGAGCGAATTGGAACCGATGAACGAGGGGCCGATAATCGTTGCCTGCGAGAAGACCTTTACTTGATCACCGATGATGATAGGCCCATCTGTCGCATCCAGCACGGCTCCCGGCATCACGTTTGATCCTTTCCCAATCATGATCTTCTTTGGTGCGACGACATACGCCCCTTTCCAGATCTTCCCTTTGCTCCCTCGTTTGTGCGCAAGGAGATCCTCACCATCGTGGATCAACATGTCACCGTTTCGATGAACGAGGTCCCACGGATAGCTGACAAGCTTGACGTCAACGTCGGTTCCCGCGATGGGACCGAAGTGCTTCGTACTGAGCGGATGCTTCAACTCCGTTTCCACGCCTCGCAAATTTGATCCGCTCAACCGGGCCGCGACCACCTGCCCATCTTTGAGATAGAGCTGGTCACGTTTTGAGTCGAGGGGGAACAGGCGTGCGAGGTTTCTCTCTTCCAGGATTCTTCCATTGAGAAAGAGGCAGTGGTCGTCGGGAAGCTTGTTGATCGGGCAATCCGGATTTCGCAGCGAGAGGTATTCCGCCAGGTACTCCCTGCAGTGCAGCACGACTCTGGCTTTCGGGAAGGAGCGCTGAATGCGTTCCCTGAGCGACGTCGTTCCACACTTGAGGTCATAGACGGGACGAGTGTACACCAAGGGGAGAAAATTTCCAAACGTTTCGTCTTCGAAGATGCAGATAGTGGAAGGCATGGCAGCTCCTGTTGCGACGGTTGGAAGGTCTTCGTTCGGGAAAAAACCGTTCCGAAATGAAAAAGCGGAATGCATTTCACAATACATTCCGCCATATCCTGGATGCGACGGCGATCAGGTCTTCTCTGCCTCGGCGCTTGTCTGGATCTTTTTCGCGTACTTTCGGTTGAATCGCTCAACCCGTCCCGCAGTATCGACAAGTTTCTGCTTTCCCGTGAAGAACGGATGGCAGCTCGAGCAAATCTCCACATGCAGATCACCTGCCGTTGATCGCGTCTCAAACGTATTCCCACACACGCACGTCACGACTGCTTTCTTGTATGTGGGGTGAATGCCCTTCTTCATGAACTTCATCCTCCAATCGCTAACAAAATTGCCATCAAATATACCCAAAAAGGGATTGAGTTGCAAAGTCTTTTTTTCACCCATCCCGTCGTCACAGCCGCCCGGCGATGAGACCGGCGATTCTTGTAATTCAAACCATTCTTGATTAGATTTATCCGTTATGAAATCTATCATCTTGTGTTCAGTTTTGATTCTGACTTCGGCCGGTATTGCACTCGGCGGCGACCCCGGCACCTTCGACTTTTTGAGACTTCCCGTCGGTGCCCGTGCCGCTGCACTCAACGGTAGCTTCGTCTCGATGAAGAACGATCCCAACGGGATTTTCGCCAATCCGGCTTCGCTCACAACAATCCAGCGGCGCACCCTCTCCATCGGCTACACCAAACATCTCCTTGACATCAATGGAGGAAACGCGAGCTACACCCAGTATCTTAACGGCATTGGTCACATTGGCGCGGGAATGATTGTGATGGACTATGGCTCGTTCGACATGACGGACGAATCAATGAATCGTACCGGTACATTTGGCGCTCGAGACCTCGCACTCCTCGTCGGAGGTGCGCTGCCGGTCGCGGAATTCACCTCCGCGGGAGTCAATCTGAAATTCATCCATTCCACGATTGCGAGTTACAACTCCTCCGCCCTCGCGGTCGATATCGGGGTTTTTTACGAGATCCCCTCCGAACAAATCACCATTGGGGCGAGCGTTCTCAATCTCGGGAGGCAGCTTTCTCCATTTGTCAATCAACGAGAGTCGCTCCCCCTCGACGTCAAGGTGGGAATCACAAAAAAGCCCCTTCATCTGCCCGTCCATCTGAACCTGAACTTCCACAAGCTCAATGAGTCGCACGATTCGATCCTCGAGACGTTTTCCAATTTCACGTTTGGCGTGGAGCTTCTGATGAGCGAGTCGTTGCAGTTGAGACTCGGATATAGCAACGAGCAGCGAAAGGAGCTGAAACTCGGGAGCAGTTCGGGCCTGGCTGGATTCGCAGCGGGCGGGGGACTACACCTGCAGGACTACACGGTTGACTACGCGTTCAATTCCTACGGAAAGATCGGCGGGATCCACCGGATTTCCGTCGGCATCTCTCTCTAACTCCTCAAAGCATTCCTTCGAGCAGCATTTCCGAAAGGTAAAACAGCACCATCCCGAGGAACACAATCAGGGGTGGGATGCGGTCCTTTGATTTGTTGATCTCCGGGATGAGATCGCTCGCACCGACGTACGCCGCCGCTCCGGCAGAGAAGGCGAACGCGCCGCCGAGAATGCTCTTGTCCACCGTCCCCATGGTCAGCGCGACAATCGTTCCGAGCATGGTCGCCCCGCCGATCCCCAAGGTTCCGAGAACGATAGTTTTTCGATGATGGCCGGCCGCCATCATGATCGATCCGATCGTCAGTCCTTCTGGAAACTTGTGGAGGAGGACCGCAAGGAAGATCAGCACACCGATCATTGCGTCGAATTGCAGGCCGATCGAGATCGAAAAACCGTCGAAGAATGCGTGGATGAGGAGTCCTACGAAGGCCGAGATGCTTGCGGTGCGCGAAACCATCACGTCGGCATGCGTCTCTTCCCCGAAATGGAGATGCTCAACGAGTGTGTGTTCGAAGAAATGGATTGCCGCAAATCCTATCAGAACGAAGATCGCGGACGATTCGCCGATCGCTTCGATGCTCGCAGGAATGAGTTTGATGAAGACGAGCGCGAGAATGAAGCCCGCGCCAAGAGCGAGGAGGATTTCCTGCGCACGGCGGGGCCAGCTCCTCCGGTACACGATGAGCAGACCGCCGAGGATTTCAGCGAACGCAACAACAAGGCCAAAGATAAGAATCTTGACAACCATCAGTTCCTCGCGTAGGGCGTGACAAGATACCGGCGCGCATCGACGTGGCTGTTCTGGTACTTCTTCAAGTTCAATACCTTCCTGTAGTACTTCACCGCTTCAGCCCGTTCCTGCTGGAGATCGTGAATCATCCCAAGAGCGAGCGTCGCGAGCGAGGCGAAGCCGGAACCTTCCCGACTGTCGATACGAGCTGAGAGATCGACGGAGGAGAGGTAGTGATTCCGAGCAGTCGGCAGATCCCCTCGGAGAAAGGCGGCTCTCCCGAGGTAGTAGTGCGCTTCTCGTCCGTCGTGCTCCCCATATCCGGTCTGGTGACGCTGAACGCAGGCGGCCACCTCACCAAACACTCGTTCCGCCTCCGGCCACATGCCCAGACTCACGCTTGTTCGCCCGAGGTAGCGGTGAAAAATCGGATTCTTGGCATATCGCTCGTGGAGCATGCGCGCGAGCTCGTACGCTCGAATGTAGTTCTTCTCGTACAGATAGTGGTTCTGCATGAGAAAGTAGCTCGCCTCAGCACGAGCGTATCTGGCGTTGCGCGAAGCGAGTTCCAGTTGCTCAATCCCCTTCGACCGATCGCCAGTCGGAAAAAAGATCATCACCGGCTTGACGAATGGATAGGCGTCGGGAATCACGGCTGCGTAGTAGTTGTAGATGCCGATTCCGAGGAGGACGTCATGGTTGCCGGGCTCAATCTCGTACGCTTTGCGCACCAGAGGTAACGCACTGATTCCGTCTTTTGCCGCCAGGAGCCAGCTCCCGCGATTTGCCCTCAGCCTCCCGCGAAATCCGATCGACCCTCCCTTGAAGAAGAGAGCAACGATGTCCCTCGGATTTTTCTCCAGCCGCCGGTCGCACATCTCGATAACCCGATCGAGCATCTGGATGAACCGGTCGTCGTGCGATTCGACATTGAAATCGCTCAAGATCCTCACCCATTGGATCATCGCCTGGAAGAAATGCCCGGTCGGATGTTCGGGTCGGGAACGCACGACATCGGCGAACACCTTCTCCGCGTCCGAAAACTCGAGGTTATAGATATGATCGATCCCCTTCTGTATCGTTGCCGACAGTGCAGGATCGTCAATCCACTGAGCATTGAGGGGAACTGCGGCAGGACCGGCGCTCACAAGCGCGCAAACCATCACAAGCCCGAAGAGTCGCATCATCATCTCACCGGGTTTCTTCCAGGAATCACCGCGGAACCATGCGATCGTTGAGTTCGGGAGAATAGAGGCCTACGCGAGTTTGTCGGAAATGTAACGCTTCAGGCCGCCGACGCCGACGCGCTCCTGTTGCATACTGTCTCGTTCACGAACGGTCACCGTATCGTCCTGCAGGGTCTGAGAATCGACGGTCACGCAGAAGGGCGTCCCGACTTCATCCTGACGCCGGTACCTCCTTCCCACTGCCCCGCTGTCATCGTAAAAGACCCGATAGCTCGGCCGGAGATCGGTTTCGATGTTCTTCGAGAGTTCAGGCATGCCGTCGCGATTGACGAGCGGGAAGATAGCGACTTTTGTCGGTGCGAGCGCGGGATGAAGTTTCATCACGACGCGCGTTTCCACTCCCCCTTCCGCCGTGGGAGCTTCTTCCTCGTGATATGCGTCGATGAGATACGCCATAAACGAACGGCTGGCGCCGGCCGAGGTTTCGATCACATACGGTGTGTACTTCTCTTTCGTCTCTTCGTCAAAATACCTCATCCCTTTGCTGGAAAACTCCTCATGCCGACTCAGGTCATAATCTGTGCGATTGTGGATCCCTTCGATCTCGCCCCAGCCGAAAGGAAACAGGTACTCGATGTCATATGCATCTTTGGCGTAGTGAGCCAGCTTTTCGGGCTCGTGACGATGCCACTGAAGCTTTTCCTTCTTCATTCCCAGCCGAACAAACCAGTTCATCCTCTCGGCACGCCAGTACTCAAACCATTGATCGTCCGAACCGGGCTTCACGAAAAACTGCATCTCCATTTGTTCGAATTCTCGGGTGCGAAAGAGGAAGTTCTTCGTGTTGATCTCGTTTCGAAACGCCTTCCCGATTTGCGCGACACCGAACGGGATTTTTTGGCGGGACGAACTCTGGACATTCTGAAAGTTCACAAAGATTCCCTGAGCCGTCTCGGGCCTCAGGAAGACAACGGCCGATGAGTCCTCCACCGGGCCGACAAACGTCTTGAACATCAGATTGAACCGTCGAGCTTCCGTGAAGGTCGATCGATTGCCGCAGGTGGGACAGGTGAGCGCGTTGAGAATGGATGTCGCGTTTGCCGGATCAGACGAAACGTGAATGAAGTCAGCGAGCACGACTTCATCTTTCAACTGTCCGGCGTACTTTGCTTCGTCGAAACTGCGAAGCACCTCTTTTTTCCTCTTTATCGAAAGCTCGTCGAAGAGCGTATCGAGACGAAACCTTCCCTTGCACTGTCGGCAATCGACCATCGGGTCGGTGAAATTCTCGACGTGCCCGGATGCCTCCCACACTTTCGGATGCATCAGAATACTCGCATCCACCCCTTCCACATTGTTGCGGTACGTCATCTCTTTCCACCACTGGAGCTTTAAATTGTTGAGCATTTCGACTCCGAGCGGTCCATAGTCCCAGCATCCGTTGAGACCGCCATAGATTTCGCTCGATTGAAAAACGAAGCCGCGTCGCTTGGCGAGCGACACAATCTTTTCCATCAGTTTATCGTGGGCGCCTGCTGATTTTCCGTTCTTGCTGATGACGACCTCCACTCCGTTGTTGCCGTTTGGTTGCGAGGATTCTGATCACTATTTGTTGGTGAAATTCGGTTTGCGTTTCTCTAGAAAGGCCGCAATTCCCTCCTTGGCATCTGCGGTCTCACAGCTCTTCCCAAAGAGCGTAGCCTCCCGTTCGAGTCCCTCGCTCAATGACACTTCGTCCGCGGCGTTGATCGCTGTCAGCGAGAGGCGGATCGCAACTTGACTCTTGGACGAAATCTTCTGCGCCATCTCTTCCGCCGTCTTGATTAATTCCGGCAGCGGAACGACTCTGTTGACCAATCCAATGCGATACGCTTCCTGCGCATCGATGAAATCTCCTGTGAGGATCATCTCTGTTGCCTTGGCCTTGCCCACCAGTCGGGTCAAGCGCTGGGTACCGCCGTAGCCGGGGATGATGCCCAGATTCACCTCGGGCTGACCGAACTTCGCGTTCTCTGACGCGATCCGAACATGGCAGGCCAATGCAAGTTCACAACCTCCGCCGAGAGCAAACCCGTTGACCGCCGCGATCACGGGCTTGCCGAGATTCTCGATCAGACTGAAGACGGCTTGCCCGCCTTCCGCCAACACCTTGCCCGTCTTCGCGTCAAGGTCGGCGAGTTCCTTGATGTCCGTTCCGGCAACGAACGATTTCTCTCCGATCCCGGTGAGAATGACCACACTGATCTCCGGATTGTCTGCAATTGCCTCAAAGGCTTCGCGGAGCTCAACTTTGGTCACGGCATTGAGCGCATTGAGTTTGTCCGGCCGATTAATCGTGACGTAGGCAATTCGATTTTTCGATTCTACGAGAATATTTTGATCTGACATGATTCCATCCTTTCCACCGACATCGTGGCTCGTTTATGTGCACGCGCTGGCGTCTACGCGACTTCCACGCGACTCTGGTCGCCGATCATGAACCGATGGACCCTCGGCTTTCCGTTTGCTTCCACCACCTCGACATCGTTCCCAAGGATACTTCCTTCAATCCGGATTCCGACGCTGAGGATTTTGCACTCCCTCAGAACGATACTGTACTCCACTTCGCTGTCCTTCACGACCGTCCGATCGCCGATCGACGTGAAGGGTCCGATGTAGCTGTCTTCGACAACACAGTCCTTTCCGATGATCACCGGTCCACGAACTTTTGAATTGATGATCCGGGCACCCGATTCGATAACGACTCTCCCCGCAATATCGGATCCCCGATCCACATCGCCATCGATGCGAGGAGGAATGTTGTCGAGCACAAGCCTGTTGGCCTCCAACAAATCCGAGGGTTTTCCGGTGTCCTTCCACCAGCCCGTGATTTCCGTGTACCCGACGGAGTATTTCTTGTCGATCAGATATTGATGGGCGTCGGAAATCTCCAGTTCCCCTCGTTTCCCCGGGGTGATCTTCCGGCATGCTTCGAAGATTGATTTGTCGTAGAGATAGATACCCGCCACGGCGAATTGGCTTTTTGGATCCTTCGGTTTTTCTTCCACGCCGATGATTTTGCCGTCACGAATTTCCGGGACGCCGAAACGTTCGGGATCTTTAACGCGCGCCAGCGTGAGAAAGCAATTCATCCCGCTGTTTTGAAACTCCTCCACAAACCGTCGAATCCCTCCGACGACCATGTTGTCGCCGAGATAGAACACGAACTTGTCGTTCCTCACAAAACCTTCGGCCAACGAAACGACCTGCGCCAGTCCACCCGGCGTCTCCTGAGGGATGTATTCGATTCGTATCCCCCACTTCGAACCGTTCCCGACGTAGTCCGGCACTTCCCTGCTGTCTGCGTTGTGGACGATCGCGACTTCTTGGATGCCGGCATCGACGGCGGCTTCGATTGCATAGTAGAGAATCGGTTTGTTCGCGATCGGAATGAGGTGTTTGTTTTGCGTGTGCGTAATCGGCCGCAGGCGTGTGCCGCGTCCACCGCTCGCAATGAGTGCTTTCATTTGTGTGCCTTCGTGTGGATTGACATTCCCCGTTGGGCAAGCGCCGCCGTCAGTTTTTCCAGATGTTCACGGTAGTGTTGATATGTATTGTCCGCGATCCAATCATCGATTCGCTCCCACAACTCATCCGGAAGAGTCTCGATTTCGTAAACCAGGCGAGCATGGACCGATTCGAATTCTCCCTGAACGATGTCAAACTTCACATTTCGCTGTTGCTCCTGGAATCGTGCATTCCAGACATGCACTTCGGCGTCCGGGATCATGACGATTTCCTCGTCGCGTCTGACCCGCCCGATGCGATCGAGGCACACCGATTCCCAACTGCTCAGATGCGCCATGAGGTCCTTCACCGACCACTTGCCGACCAGGTTCGGTTCAAGCTTCTCCCCATCGGACAGCGAGCACAGTACTTCGGTGAGACTGTTCCAATCGTGCGCAATCGCACAAAGCATGTCGGACTTCGTCATAGATCCAGATTTCCTATTTCTTCACGCCGACTTCGCGTCGCTGGCGTTTCTCGAACACCGCGATCGTTCCTCGTCCATACCGCTCGATCAACTCGATCGCAACATCGAAATCTCTTCCCACTTCTTCCGGAGCATGGGCATCCGAACCGAGCGTCAACGGGATACGAAGATCGCTGGCGATCGACAAAATGAACTCGCTCGGATATACCTCCCGGACCGGCTTGTACAACCCGGACGTATTGATCTCGAGGCAGAGATCACTGTTCTTGATTTCACCAAGGACCTCCCTGAGCAGGTCATCCATGATATGCGTGGGACGGTAGCCGAACTTTTTCACCAGGTCGCAATGCGCCACGATGTCGAACAAACCCGATCGGGCGGCTCGCTGGACCGTCCGAAAGTACTCCTCGTAGATCCGATCCACATCCTTTTCTTCGTATCGATGTACAAATATCGGATCATCCACCCCCCACGTCCCGAGAAAATGAATCGATCCGATGACGTAGTCAAAGTCGTTCTCCTTGACAAAACCGGCGACCCACTCCTGCGTTCCCTCAAAGAAATCGGCTTCAATTCCTCTTCGCACCCGGATCCTGGAACCGAATCTTTCCGTGGCGTTGCCGACCTGCGGAGCGTAGATCGAATAGTATTCATCCAGAGACATGCGGTGCCGCTCATCGAACGCAGGCGGCATGGGAATATGATCCGATACGCCGATCTCATCGAACCCCCGCTCAATCGCCTTCCGCACATAGTCCTCTACGGTGCCCGTCGCATGTTTGCAGAGCGACGAATGCGTGTGGTAATCAACAATCATCGGCGCCGAATGAGGATAGTCCGAATCAAACTCAGTTCCTTTCGCAGGGAAGGTTTCTTTCTCTCCGCAATCTCGACCGTCCGGAGTCCCAGCGCCCGATACAGGGGCAGCAGTTCAGGATATCGGCTCCGAAGCTGCTCCAGATGGGCTTTCACTGTTTCGACTTCTCCACGTGCGATCGGACCGGTGAGAACGTCGGCAGATCCACGCTTGCGAGCATTGGCGACGGTCTGCCCAATCAAGGGCCCGAACGGTCCGGGTGTTTTCCATCGAAGCTCTTTGCCTATCGTCTCAGCTGCATCAATAGCAGTCAGCAGATAGTTTGATGCGAAGACGCAGGCGGTATGATACAAAATTTTCCGCTCTTTTGGAACAACTCGGAGTGTGCCTCCGAGTTCTTTCACAAGTCGTCGTGCAAGCTTTTGTGCGCGATCATTTCCCTCGAACCCGTACGAAATACCTTTGAGCGAGGCGACACGAGCCGCGGGAGTCTGAGTCTCCGAGAACGTCTGAATTGGATGGAGGGAAAAACAGAGAACACCCCGTTTGGCCAGCGGTGACAGAGCATCACTCGTGAAAACTCCGGAGACGTGAAATGCGGTAACAGTCCGAAGATCAAGCGACGAACTCAGAGCCAGCTCTTCTGCCACCGAACGGATGGCGGAATCGGGAGTCGCGACAATGATCAGATTTGTCCGAGGATCGATGTCCGACATTCGATTGCCGTATCGCTCGCATGAGACCAGTCCTGCGCAGCGACGTGCATTTGGCTTGGAACGACCAACAACCGATACGACGGTATGGCCTCGCTGCTTGAGTGCCAGGGCCAGAGTCGTCCCCACCTTTCCCGGTCCGACGATGCTGATCTTGATGTTGGATTTGCGGGGGGGCACTAGTTGCTCTGAAGGATCGCAGCGGAAAGATATCCGACGACAGCGTCGTACTGCGAAGTCACATCGCCGGAATTGCAGTGAGAGAGGATCTCGGTTTTCTCGCAACCGAGAAGAGCGAGAGCTTTGAGGGCGGCAACGATCGGACCTCCGCCGCACGCCTCCACTTCTTCGTGCTCGAGCTTCGTCATCAGGCCATCCGGATCGAATGCGCGAATATCCGCAATCACGCGATCGTCGAGTTGTCTGGCGACATCGTAGGAGTGATAGTGAGACAGGTCGCTGCTGGCGATGAGGAGGACATTTTTGTTTCGGCACACGTTCGCGATTGCTTCAGCGAGCACCTCGCAATTTGCACGACGTTGATCGCCCATGATCATGGGTACGAACGTAAATGCGCCGAGAATGCGTTGCAGGAACGGTAGCTGGACTTCAATCGAATGTTCCAAACGATGTCCCTTCGTCGTCACCATGATCTTCTTGTTCGACTCGGCGAGCATCGATCGGAGATCGTTGTTGACTGGAACATCCCCCAGCGGAGTTCGGTACGAATCCCCTGGGAACATGGTAATCCCATCGAAGTACTCGCGGTGGCTGGGACCGATCACAATGACAGCATCATACGATGTATTGCGGAGGAGTTTGTAGCCATGCGCCGCTGTGGGACCCGAGTAGAGGTATCCGGCATGGGGGGAGATGAGACCGCACAAACGCCCCTCGATCTTCGGAGGTTCTGCCGAATCGATCATGGTATCGACTTCACGCTCAAGGATCGCGGCGTCGGCAGTGTAGAAATACCCGGCAACGGCCGGTTCACGGACGAAAGGCATGGCTATTGTTCGTCGTTCGTGATGTCGGACTCGGAGAACGTCGATGTGGTGAACTGATAGATTTTGACACTTCCTTCCTTCCAGGTTTCCGGAGGCAATCCTGCTTTGGCGCAGGTATGATCCAGAAACTGTTCCCGCGTCCAGAGAAACTCCGTCGCCACATGAGGCAGCAGAAGTCCACGCGTGTACCCCGCGTCCACCACAAGGCCGTGAACACCGACGACGATGTCGTGGTAGTCATCCACCGTTGTCAACGGCGAGAGAACGGAAATCTCAATATCCAATCGGTCCAGTTCATCTGCCGTCACCGGGCTGAATCGCGGATCCTCGAATGCCGCTTTGAGCGAAACCTCCTGGATCGCAGTGGACAACGGTACGCGGGGTTCGACGTACCCGATGCATCCCCTCAATTCTCCCTCGTCGCGAAGGGTGACGAACGCACCCGATGGTTTCGAGAGGTTTGGACTCAGGACGGGCGAAACGTTTTTGGGGATTCCGTGGAGGGCAGATTCGATGGTCCTTCGCGCAAGCTCGAGGAGTTCTTTTTTCTCGTGAGGAGTAAGATCCATTGTGCCCTGAATATGACGCTGGCTATCAGTAAAAGTACTTAAGCGCCAAACAACTATCAAGCAGCGCAAACTGATTGAAGCTTGCAGAAGGGAGACTCCTTTCGTACATTCGCTGTCGAAATCGTCGGACAGACTATGGCATTGATGGTAGGCATTTCGGGGATACGCGGGATCGTCGGCGAAAGCTTTACGCCTGAAGAAATGGTCCGCTTTTCCTCTGCATTTGCTGAATATTGCGAACGGGGTCCGATCGTCATCGGGCGTGACGGTCGTGTGACCGGCAAGTTGATCGGTCATATCGTTTCATCCACACTTCTTTCGATGGGGTGTGACGTCATCGCGCTGGGCGTCTCCCCGACGCCGTCTGTTCAGCTGGCCGTTGAAAAGCACAAGGCGAAAGGGGGGATCTCGATCACCGCGAGTCACAATCCGATGGAATGGAACGGATTGAAGTTCATCGCGCCGACCGGACTTTTCCTGAACCACGACGAACACCGCGCCCTGGTGCGAATTGCGGAGATGCCTGCCCGGTCCTATGTCTCGTGGAAATCAATCGGTGCCCATCGATCGGAAGCCGAGTTCCTCAGCGAGCACGTCGTCCGGGCAATATCGATTCCGTATGCGAACCGCGACCAGATTCGGTCGCGTCGATTTCGAGTGGTGGTCGACTGCGTGAACGCCGCAGGCGGATTGATTGTCCCCTTGCTCCTGCGCGAGCTTGGGTGTGACGTGATTGAGATGAACTGTGACGTTTCGGGAATTTTTTCCCACCCGCCCGAGCCACTCCCCGAACACCTTGCCGACCTGTGCAATCGCGTTCGCACGGAGAACGCTGACCTTGGTATTGCGGTCGATCCCGATGTCGATCGGCTGGTGCTCATCAACGAACGCGGGGAGCCGATCGGGGAGGAATATACGATCGCCAGCATCGTGCAGTTTGTCCTCACAAAAGCAGATGCGGGATCCTCTGAACATCGCAAGAAGGCTCCGACCGTCGTCGTGAACCTTTCGACGACACGAGCCGTGGACGATATCGCTCGCTCCCATGGAGCGACGCTCGTCCGTACGCCGGTCGGCGAGATAAACGTCGCAACGAAAATGAAAGAACTCGGCGCGGTCATTGGCGGAGAGGGGAGCGGAGGCGTGATCGTTCCGCAGCTCCACTACGGGCGGGACGCGATTGCCGGGATCGTGCTTGCCCTCCAGCATTTGGTTGAGTTCGGCGGGACGATGTCGAGTTTGCGGGAATCCCTTCCGAACTACGTGATCAGGAAAAGTAAAGTCGCAGTGTCATCGGTACGGATGGAACATGTTCTCAATCAGGTGCGGAAGAAATACGAGCGAAGCGGCGTCGTGAACGCCGATGATGGATTGCGAATCGACTTCACCGATTCATGGGTGCATCTGAGAAAATCAAATACCGAGCCGATCGTACGGATGATCGCAGAAGCCGCCACCGGATCCCATGCAGACGAACTCCTGAGGGAGTTTTCCGCGGTGATCGGCGACGCAACCGGCATGCACGTCCCGGAGAAAGGAGCATAGCGGCGTGACGTTAGGCAAAGTGATTGGAACGATCGTTGCGACCCAGAAAAAAGAGGCCCTCCGGGACAAAAAGATTCTTATTGTACAACCGATTGATCTCGATGGTTCGTTCATCGGTCGGGATATTCTTGCCATCGACAGCGTCGATGCGGGCGTCGGGGATACCGTCCTCATGATCCACGAAGGGGCCGGTGCCCAGCAAGTGCTCGGCCGGAAGGACGTTCCGGTCCACACGGTGATCGTCGCGGTTGTCGACGGGCTTTCCGTTGATGTAAAGTAGCGGTCTCCCACCTCCCCATTATCTGCCATCTCATTCCAACCATCAGGAGATGACATGCACAATGTCCGCGATCTCCTCCGACTCTCCTCCGTTCCGCGCATTGGAGCACACAAGCTCCGTGCCCTTGTTGGCCACTTTGGTTCACCCACCAACGTGCTCGCTGCGAAGGCCCGCGACCTCATCTGTGTTGAGGGCATTCATCGTCGTCTTGCGACGGCGATCGCGCACCATGATGGATCTGCTTTTGCGGACGATCAACTCCGGCGGATGAATCGCTCCGGCGCACGGATCGTCACGATCTGGGACAAAGAGTACCCTGAGCTTCTCAAACGAATCTACGATCCTCCGGCATTCTTGTATGTTCGCGGAACACTCGGCAAGGACGACCGCAACGCCATCGCGCTCGTCGGCACGCGGCATCCGAGTCCATACGGAATGCGGATTGCAGAATCGTTGAGTCGGGATCTCGCCGAACTTGGCGTGGTCGTCGTCAGTGGATTAGCCCGCGGCATCGACACGATTGTCCACGCTGCGGTGATCAGATCGCAGGGACGAACCATTGCTGTGATAGGCTCAGGCGTCGATATCGTCTATCCTCCTGAAAATCGATCCCTCTTCCATCAAATCATCGAGACGGGTGCCGTGGTCTCGGAATTCCCTATGGGAGCAAAACCGGATGCACCGAACTTCCCCAAACGGAACAGGATTATCAGCGGGATGTCGCTGGGGAGTGTCGTCATTGAATCGGCCGAGGACGGTGGTGCAATGATCACCGCATCGACGGCACTCGATCAGAACCGAGAAGTCTTTGCAGTCCCCGGACCAATCGGTGAGAAGAAGAGCGCGGGTCCGAACGTCTTGATCCGAGATGGCCGCGCGAAACTCATTACCGGCGTCCCCGATATCATCGCAGAGCTGGGTAGCCACCTGAAACTCGAGACGGCGCTTCTCCCCTCCGTCCAGCGCACGATCGCTCTTACACTGTTCGAGGAAACGATCCTTTCCTGTCTTTCAACCGAGCCGCTACACATCGACGCCATCGCCGACCAATGCCAAACAACGACATCCGATGCACTGGTGACACTCCTCTCGCTCGAATTCAAGGGACTCGTTCGGCAACTCCCCGGCAAGTACTTCCAGACGACGTGACCGATGAACGACAGCGCCGCGGTTCTCCGCACCGACAACCCCGCGGACAACGCGGATGTGACGCAGATCAGCGGGGGGGGAAGAAGCGAACAATCTCACTTGATTCTCTCTCGTCCGCTGAATAGCTTGGTCCTCACGACGACAACTGGAACCCATAAATCACTCCCTCCTATCGCCACTCTGCAGATGAATTCTCGGTATGCGAATAGCCTCTGTTGTCCATTCAGCACCAGAGCGTTTTGGCTGATCCTCTTCGTTCTCCTTCCTCTGCTCCAGGGCGAAGCTCAATTCGGTGAGATACACGAATCATGGCGCTGGCGACACTTCTCCACTCAGTCAGGCCTTCCCCCCGATCGAGTCTTGAATGTGGTTGAATCCGACGCGAACATCGTTTGGGCACGAACGTACCGAGGCATTTTCGAATATGACGGTTACCGTTGGAACATGCTTGGACGCTCCGACGGACAGCCCATCGGGCTTGCCAACAGGTTCGTTGCGGACATTGACGGGGGACTCCTGGTCGCAACCGATTCCGGCCTCTTGAAGGCAACTTCAGAGGGCCTTCGCGTCCTGCTTCCATACTTCGTCAGTGACCTTGCGCCGATCGACCGGAAGCTCCTTCTCGTCAGGACCCCTGATTCGCTCTTTGTAATCGATCGCGAAACTTTCCGGAGCGTTCGGCGGTTTCCCCCGGCGACGTATGGTCATACCTCGAGGATCTTCCGCACGGATGCAGGCTCCGTCTGGGTCTCCACAAGTTTTGGCCTGTTCCGTTGGGAGGGGGGAACTCTCCGCGTCAAATTGCGGGCAGAGCAGAAGACGTCCCACACGGCGGCGCTGGCAGAAAACGCCTCCGGCTCGGGACTGGCCGTAATTACCGGTTCGATCGGCCAGCGCGGTTTTTGGGAATGGGGACCAGGAGAAGATTTGCGCCGCGTACCTGCCGAACAGGGGGTCTTCGTTCATTCCCTCTCGATCGCCCCGAACGGCAGTGCCATCGCCGTCTACGAATCGGGCCTGATCCGCATGCGTTTCAACGGACAATGGAGATCCCTCGATCCGGTGCCTCCACCGATGCAAAACGCCACATTTGTTCGCCACCGGCCGAATGGGGATTTTTGGGTAGGAACCGAACGAGGCCTCTTCCTGTACGCAGGCACCTATTCGCACTGGAGCTATCGATCCCACCGCGACGACGAATATCGCGATCGCATTAACGAAATCATGATGGCACGCGACGGATCGACCTGGCTTGGGACATCCCGCGGTGTCGTGGTGTACCGACCTGACGGTCGCGAGTGGTGCGTTGATCGGGTCGGCAATGTGGAATTGGGTATCGTGACAGGAATTGCTGAAGACCAATCAGGCCACATCTGGATATCCAGCGGGTCGAATTTCGACGGTGCTTTTCGGTTTGACGGCAAGAACTGGAAACACTTCTCTTCGAGAGAGGGGCTTGTCGCAAATCGCGTGCACAAGATTCGGAAGGACCGATCGGGTCGACTCTGGTTCCTCGGATTGAACGATATTCGCTTTCAAGAGGCGGAAGAACCGGGCGCGTTCGTGTTCGACGGAGATCGGTTCGATCACTGGGGGGTCAAACGCGGTTTGATTTCAGGACGTGTCTACGCCTTTGTCGAAGATCACCGCGGAGCGTACTGGTTTGGTATGCTCGGAGGATTGAGCCGATATTACAAGGGGACCTGGAAACACTGGACGCGACAAGACGGTCTTCGGGGCGGCTTGATCTTCGCCCTTGCCGAGGATCAACGCGGTCGATTGTGGTTCACCGATCGGAGTCACGGCCTCGGATTCATCGGCGAAGATGGCAAACCGCGCTACTACACGGTGCGTGATGGGCTCGCCGACGATGCTGTACAGGACATTGCCGTTGACAGTAGGGAGAAGATTTGGATTACGACTTATGCCGGCCTTTCTGCGTTTGACGGAGAGGTTTGGTCGACGTTCGACTCGCAGACCGGACTCACCTCGCTGCGGCTCTGGCCCGTGCTTCCCCACGGTGATCGGGTTATGGTTGGAACGGCAGGAGCCGGGCTTGCCATCCTCCAGGTTCCAACGAGTGATACACTTCTTCCGCGAATCTATCTCGAACGGCCGATCATCGAAGATAACACGGCGCTGATCCGCTGGGTCACACTCTCCTCCTGGGGGCGCATTCCCTTGGAGCATCTGGAGGTCCGATTCAGGACGGACGATGATCTCTGGTCTTCGTGGGATGTCGTCACGTCAGCGACACTGAACAATCTTTCTCCCGGCCAACACACATTTACGGTTCAAGCCAAAGACTACTTTGGATCCTACGATCCCGTCGGATATTCCGTCGGCTTCACGATTTCTGTCCCACTCACCCAGAGGCCGATCTTCTATGTTCCGATCACAGCTCTCTCGCTGGCCCTCATCGTTCTCTGGATCAATTATGCTCTACGCAAGCGAAGGCACGAGTCTGCCCTTCGCGACAGCCAGCGAAAACTCAGCACGGTCGTCAGAAACGTCCCCGTCGTTCTATTTACGGCCGATCTCACCGGTCACCTCACCCTGCTTGAAGGCAAGGGTCTCGAAGGCCTGGGGCTTGAGCGGACAATGCCGCATGCGACAACGCTGGCTCACGTCCTTGGGAGAGGACCAGAGGTTGACGCGTTTCTGAGGGAAACGATCACGACCGGCTACGCCTCCCTGCAGATCAGATCCCATGAGCACTCTCTCGATGTGCATGCGACGGTTCTCCGGGACCTCTTCGGTGCGGCAGAAGGAATCATCGGTGTGGCAGCCGATATCACCGAGCGTGTCCGGGCGGAAGAAATCCGCCGCCAGTCGGAATCACGATATCAGCTTCTCTTCAACAGCGCGAACGATGCCATCGTCCTGATCGAACCCTCCAGTGAACAGATCCTCGAGGCAAACCAGAGAGCGTGCGAACTCTACGGTCTGACGGGTGAACAACTCGAGGGACGGAGCCTCAAATCCTTCACGAAAGACGTCACCCGAGGTGAGGAGTTGATCCAGCGCATCCTCGCCGGCAAATCGATCGACAATGTTGAGCGGGTCCACGTGAGAACTGACGGTACGGAAATCAGCGTCCTCATGAGCGCCTCCGCAATCCAGTACCGGGGACGGACCGCAATCCTTGGAATCTTCCGAGATATTACCGAGCGACGAAAGGCCGAAGATGCCCTGCGAGAAAGCGAGCAGCGCTATCGAAGGTTCTTTGAACAGGATTTGACCGGAGACTTCGTCGCTGATGCGGAGGGGCAGATCCTCGACTGTAATCCTGCCTTTGCGCGCATCTTCGGATTTTCTTCAATCTCGGAGGCACATACGATCAATCTCGCTGACATTTATGCCGATCCCCAGGAATGGAAACACATGCTTGCGGTCCTCCGACGTGGGGAAAGGCTCGAGAACTACGAATCTCGTTGTCACCGGCTTGACGGATCGGAACTCTTCACCGTTCAGAACATTGTGGGGGTCTATGGATTCGGTGGCGACCTCATTCTCCTCAACGGGTACGTATTCGACAACACTCAGCGCCACCTCTTGCAGCAGCAGCTGATCGAATCGCAAAAACTCCAGAGCCTCGGCACTTTGGCAGGAGGCATCGCGCACGATTTCAACAACATCCTGAACATCATCCTCGGATACTCCGATCTCCTTCAGGCAAACGTTCAGGATCCGGCAAAGCTGAACAAGAGCATCCGAGCGATCAATAGCGCGGCCCAACGCGGCGCTAATCTGGTTCGTCAGATTCTTACGTTCGCTCGGAAGACCGTTCTGACTCTGGAGAACGTCGACGTGAATGCGGTTGTGGACGAACTCGCACGGCTTATCCAGGAGACGTTTCCGAAGACAATCACCATCCTGCTCGATTTAGAGCGCGATCTCCCTCTCATTGAGGGCGACCGCACGCAGGTTCATCAGGCTGTCCTGAATCTCTGCGTGAATTCGCGCGACGCAATTGCGAGCAGCGGCACGATCACTATTTCAACACGCGCATATTCGAGCAACGATCTTCGGCCACGATATCCTGAGGCGACGTTCCCGCAATACGTGTGCATTTCCGTCGACGACACCGGGAGTGGAATGGATGAATCTACGCGAGGCCTAATCTTTGAGCCCTTTTTTACAACCAAGGATATCAGTAGGGGGACAGGACTCGGGCTCGCCGTCGTGTATGGCATCATTTCGACTCATAAGGGCTTCGTCGATGTTTCCAGTACACCGGGTGAGGGTACAACCATTTTTCTCTATTTCCCCGTTTCGACCGGAATTCCGTCGGCCACTCAAACCGCGGCCAAAAAGCAAATGACTCCTCGCGGGGGGACGGAATCGATTCTTGTGATTGAAGACGAGTCGTTGCTCCAGGAAATCCTCGTTTCTGTCCTCGAGAATGCGGGCTACAGCGTGAATGCCGCCACCAACGGTCACGAAGCTCTGCGGATCCTCGAAGACAAGGGCAAGCGGATCGATCTTGTCATCAGTGATTTCGGGTTGCCCGGCCTCAGCGGGTATGACGTGTTTCTGAAAATGAGAGAACTTAATCCATCGATTCCAACGATCCTGTGCAGCGGGTTCATCCGGCCGGAATCGAAGGAAGCGATGGTACAAGCCGGCATCAAACGGATCCTGCACAAACCGTATGACACGAACGAGATTCTCGTCTGCGTGCGCGAAGTCCTCGAGGAACAGAAGATGTAGGGGACACGCTCCGCAGGGTTGCTCCTCAGATTTCCTTTCCCCGCGCGTATTCAGCGCCACACTTCGCGTCACTCCCATCCCCCGCACCGTGCTGACGGTCGAATCTCCGCCGTCACTCGAAAACGTCGCTTTCGTCTTCTTTCTTTTTTGACTATACTGTTTCAGAATGATGAAGAACATCGGAGAGGATGGAGATTTCGTGACGGGGAGGGATCCGCAAAACGTCGAGACACTGTTTTCCGTCATCCGCTTCGAATGCAACCTCGAAGCGTGCCGAGGAGCATGTTGCACCATGCCGGGCGCCTACGGAGCCCCGCTTCGGTCGGAAGAACTTCCGATGATCGAAGCAATCCTTCCCAAGGTGGAAAAGTATCTGCCAGCTCGCCATCGGGAAGAAGTCCGACGCCGTGGATTTGCGCAAGGTCCGGAACACCATCAAACCACGGTTTGCGTGGACAACGGGGCTTGTGTGTTTGTGAGCTTCGACAACGGGATCGCTCGTTGCGCATTTGAAACGGCCTACATCGCCGGCGAAATCGATTGGAGGAAGCCACTCTCCTGTCACCTGTTCCCATTACGAGAACAGCCCGGCGCTGTCCCTGGTCTCCGGTTCGAATGGATTCCCGAATGTCAACCGGCGATCGTGCGCGGCGAAGAGCGGGGCACGGCGTTGATTGAATTCCTTCGGGACGCGCTGGTGCGCCACCTGGGTGACGACGGATACACAACGCTCCACAATGCTGGGGACACCGGACGAGATGTTCGCTGACCGTTATTGTTCGTTATGATCAATCTCTCTCAACAACTTCGACTCGGATTGCGGCTCACCCCGCAGCAGGTTCAGTACCTGAAATTGCTGCAGCTGCCCACGCTCGCCCTCGAGCAGCGAATCAAGATGGAGCTGGAGCTGAATCCGATGCTGGAAATGGGAGATGAGATCGATCAGACGCTTGAGCGGGATGAATCCGAGGAAGTCGGTGAATCCTCCGATGAGGCGTCCGAGAACGAGATCGACGATGGCTACACGCTTGAGGATTACATCAACGACGACATCGCAGGATATAAGAGTCCGGAGTCCATCCGTCAGAGCGACGATGAGGACCAGGCCGAGACTCCGATTCCATTCCATCCTCCACTTTCCGAACGACTTCTCGCACAGTTTCGCCTTCAGGACGTCGATGAAACGGACATCCTCATCGCCGAAGAGATTATCGGGAACGTTGACACCGACGGGTACTTACGTCGTCCGTTGGATCTCATCGTGCAGGATTTGAACCTCAGTTATGGGCTCGAGATCACGATGGAGAAGGCGGAACGGGTCCTGGAACTGACACAGCAACTCGAGCCGCCGGGGATCGCCGCACGCACGCTGCAGGAGTGCCTGCGTGCACAGGTGAAGACGATGAATTGCAGTCCAATCACCCGAGAACTCGCACTGAAGATTCTCGATCATTACTTCGACGATCTGAAGCTGAAGAGGTATGATCAGCTCAGTCACAATCTCAACGTCGGTCTTGACACGCTGAGGAAGGTGGTCGATCTCATCCAGGGCCTCAATCCAAAGCCCGGTGAAGGGGAATTTTCTGCTCAGGAAAACTACGTCACGCCCGATTTCATCGTCGAGAAGGATGATGGCGATTTCCTGATCACGCTGAACGACCGGCATATCCCGACGCTTCGCCTGAACAAGGCGTACAGAGAGATGGTGACGCCGAAAGGCAAGAAAGCTTCGAAGGAGACGCGAGAGTTTATCAAGAAGAAATTCGAAGCGGCAAAGTGGTTCATTGCCTCCATACATCAGCGACGAGAAACGCTGCTCCGTGTCATGAGGGTAATCGTCCAGAAGCAGTCGCGATGGTTTGATGAGGGTGAGATCCTCAAGCCGATGATTTACAAAGATGTCTCCGGAGTGGTCGGCGTCGACATCTCCACAATCAGTCGAGTGGTCAACAGCAAGTTTGTGCAGACGGAGTTCGGGGTTTTTTCCCTGAAATTCTTCTTTACGTCGGCAATCGAATCCACAACAGGCGAGGATATTTCGAATCTTACGGTGAAGAACCGTGTCAAGGAAATCATCGGTGCCGAAGATCCCAAACGTCCCTTCAATGACGACAAGATCGCGGATATCCTTCGCAAGGAGGGAATTGTTATCGCGCGCCGCACGGTCGCCAAGTACCGTGAACAACTCGGCCTTCCCATCGCACGACTTCGAAAGTCAATATGAGATGAACCGCACTGAACTCCACGCAACAACCATTCTCGGCTTGCGCCGAAACGGCAAGGCGGCCATGGGAGGCGACGGGCAGGTCACGCTTGGTACGACAACCGTGAAGCATCGATCGAACAAGATTCGCCGACTCTATGGGGGAAATGTCCTCGTCGGATTTGCCGGCGCAGCGGCCGACGCGTTCTCGCTCCTCGATCGATTCGAGGAGCAGCTCGAGAAGCATCACGGACAGCTCCTGCGTTCGTCTGTCGAGCTCGCGAAGCTCTGGCGGACGGATAAGTATCTGCGTCAACTCGAAGCGATGCTCGCCGTCGTCGACGCCGACAATGCACTCATCGTTTCGGGCACGGGCGACGTCATCGAGACGGATGACGGGATCGTCGCCATTGGATCCGGAGGGATGTACGCTGCGGCCGCGGCCCGCATGCTCGTGAAGCATACCGATCTCGGAGCCAAGGAGATTGTCCAGGAAGCCCTCGAAGCCGCCGCCGATATCTGCATCTATACCAACCGAAACATCGTTATCGAAGAACTTTAGTCACGCGCATGCACGAATTTCATCACCCGCCTCTCGCTCCAGTACCCCTTGCCGATCACATCGAGCAACTGACGCCCCGCGAGATTGTCCGTGAGCTTGACAAGTACATCATCGGACAGCAGAACGCAAAGCGATCCGTCGCGATCGCACTGAGAAACCGATGGCGGAGACTTCAGACCCACGAGGGGATGAGGGAAGAGATCCTCCCGAATAACATCATCCTCATCGGTCCAACGGGAGTGGGAAAGACGGAAATCGCACGGCGGCTCGCCCGACTGGCACGGGCGCCTTTTGTCAAGGTGGAAGCATCCAAATTCACGGAAGTGGGGTACGTCGGACGGGATGTGGAATCCATGGTACGCGATCTTGCCGACGTGGGCGTCACGATAGTGAAATCCGAGAAGACCGCTGAAGTCCAGGACCGGGCTGTCATGCTTGCAGAGGAGCGAATCCTTGATATTCTCGTCCCCCCCATCCATCGTCCCTCTGCATCGTCGGATATCGATGCGAACGCGCGGGAAGAAGAGAACGAGCGCACACGACAGAGATTTCGCGAAAAGCTCCGGAGTGGAAAACTGAACGCTCGCGTGATCGAAATCGATCTCCCGTCGACGCAGTTCCCTCTCATGCAGGTGATGGGGCCGATCGGATTGGATGAAATGGGGATCAATCTGCAGGACATGTTCAGCAATATCCTCCCGAAAAAGAACAAGCGCCGAAAGTTCACCATCGAAGAAGCGCGCACCATCCTCACGCAGGATGAGGCGGACAAGCTGATCGACATGGAAAAAGTTACCCGGGAAGCGATTGCGAGAGTCGAGAATTCCGGTATCATCTTCATCGACGAGATCGACAAGATTGCGAGCTCCCGGGGACAGACGCACGGGCCGGACGTGTCGCGCGAAGGAGTTCAGCGAGATTTGCTTCCCATCGTCGAAGGATCGAACGTTTCGACGAAGTACGGGATGGTCAGAACGGATCACATTCTCTTCATCGCATCCGGGGCGTTTCATGTTGCGAAGCCGTCAGACCTCATTCCGGAGCTGCAGGGCCGGTTTCCGATTCGCGTCGAACTGCGTAGTCTCACGGCAGAAGACTTCGTCAAGATCCTCACCCTCCCGAAGAACGCTCTGCTGAAGCAGTACACAGCGCTACTGTCCACCGAAGGCATCGATCTGACATTCTCGGATGATGCGATTCAGGAAATCGCAACGATTGCATTTGAGGTCAATGAGAATGTCGAGAACATCGGTGCGAGGCGCCTTCACACAATCATGACGACACTGCTCGAGGAACTCCTCTTCGAGGCACCCGAGGGAATCACACAGAAAAACCTGCACATCACGAAGCAGCTGGTGGGAGAAAAACTCGATGCCATCGTCCGGAATCGTGATCTTACCAAGTACGTCCTCTAAAACAACAATAGCTCAACGACGACTCCTCCGTGATGAGCTATTGAAATCAGTGTCACCGACCATCCCCCCAACCAAACAACTCCCCCTTTCCCACTCCACTCCGACGAATTAGTGTACTTTTTCGTCTTTGGACGGCGGCTGAAAACCGAGCGATTGTCCGGACGAGATATCGCCGGCGATTTTGACTTCGCCGAATTTGCGTTCGTACTTTTCAATGTTGTCTTTCAGGGCGCCCAGCAGCATTTTCGCATGCTGAGGAGTCATGATAATCCGCGCATGCACTTTGGCTTTCGGGAGTCCGGGAAGCACGCGCGTGAAATCGATGACGAATTCGGCCGGGGAATGTGTAATGATCGCCAGATTTGAGTAGACACCTTCTCCCGATTTTTCATCGAGCTCGATATTGATCTGTTGCTGTTCTTCGCTCATTGAAGTCTCCTCACATGCAAAGAAAAGAAATGCCCATCAAGTCGTGAACGATCAAACGTTGATGGGCATCTGAATGTTGATGCAACGGACGCGCCTCTACTTGCCCGCTCTGATCGCATCGGCCCTGTTGAACGCTGCGATCGCATCGTCCTGGCGATCCAGCTGGGCATAGATCGTCCCGAGGGTCTCCCACACGGCAGGATCGTCGGCCTTCAGCTTCGAGACCTTTTCCATATGGGGGAGGGCGGACCGGAATTTCTCTTTGTGTGCCGTCGTCACCTCGCGCCGATCCTCGGCCTCTCGCAGGATCTCGACGCCCCAGTTATAGTACGTGGCTCCAAGCTCGAATATTGCGTCGGCATATTCCGGATCCAACTCAGCGGCCTTGACGAACTGATTGATTGCCTCCTCGTATCGACCCATGGTCCGATAGAGCACTCCCAGCACATATCGATTCAGCTTGTTGTCGGGTTCGTCGTCCACGGCGACCTGGAACGTCCTCGTCGCCTCGCTGATTCGTTGGGATTCGATGTAAGCTCGAAGCAGAAGATTCAACGTCTCCTTGTCCTTGGGATCGGATTCCCGAGCCGTCTCAAAGGCATTCACCGCCTGTGCATATTGTTCCATCGCTCGCCGGTAGTCGGTCGAGTCGATCTTGGGAGTGAACGGCGCAGTGTACTTCGTTGCGCTCACCTTCGTGTCGTCAATCGTGACTTCCAGGTTGTACGCCTTGTAGATCCAGGTTTCGATCTTCGTTCCCCGCGGACCGCGTTTCCGCTCATCCGGCTGTCCGATGAACTGGATGACATCTTCGCGACGCGCATGGCGCCTGACTTCACCCAGTTTTCTGGAAAGATCCAGGGCATCGACATTTGTCGTTTCGAATTTGGTCTTCGATTCATCTGCCCTGAGGAGATGGATACGTCCGATTCGCTTCAGCGACTCATAGTCCTTCCCTAACGACCACGCCTGCCGGAATACCTCCAACGCCTTGTCGAAATCTCCCTTATTGTTGTACGCGTAGCCAAGGTATCGATACGTCAGAGACGTGTCCGGCCACGCACGGGTTGCCTTCGTGAATTCCTCGGCGGCCGTGTCATAGTACATCGTTGATTCCGGACTCGCCTTGTCGAGGTACTGGACCCCCGCGTTAATGAGCTGACCCCATGTATTGTAACGCGTTTGCTGAATATTGACCGCATGTTTGTCCGTCAGCTCGTTTGCCTTGTTGAACGCCTCATTCATTCCTTCATACTCTTCATCATCAGCCCTGAGGAGACCCAGGAGGTACCATGCCTCATCGTTCATCGGATTCTTCTGGACTTCGATCTCCAGCAGACGCTTGGCCTCCGCAAAGTTCTTTTGTTGGATCTGTACCTTTGCCCCGGTGAATTCAGCCGATGCGCATTGAAATCCCTGGAATACCAAAAGGGCCAGGAAACTCGCCAGGATCAGGAGAATGTGTTTCGACTTCATGTTGTGTCCTCTTCTTCTTGTGTTATGAACCGCCGAATAGTTACGTAGACGTGGCCGAAAATATACCAAATCGTGGTACGAATTTCAAGGAATCTCCGCGTGTCACGCTTGACGAGAAAGAAATTGACTCATCCCGCGATCCGCGCCCGCAATCCATCATTCATCATGTCGTACGTGCTCCACCGAGGAATTCCTCGTGCGATCCAACTCCTTTGATTTTCGGACGTTTTTTGGTATTTTGTTGCAAATCTGGCGGCGATGGCTTGCGACGAGAGAAGAAGAATGAGGCCATGCGGACTCGACGGTTACTCTCGCGGATACCTTCAATAGAAAGGAGAGCCAGACCTTTTCGAATCGCTCCTTCTCGACACCGGAAACGACGACGTGTGATCATTCGTCGTCTTCAACGGACGGTCATCGCGCTGGAATCGTTGATTCAAGAAGACTAAGGAAGACAATGCCGACCTACGACAAACTGACCATCCCCTCCGCGGGAAACCCCATCTCGATGAAAGATGGAAAGCTCTCTGTTCCCAACAATCCCGTCATCCCGTTCATCGAGGGGGATGGTACTGGTCCTGATATTTGGCGGGCCTCCCGGCGCGTGTTTGACGCCGCTGTCGCAAAGGCGTACGGCGGATCACGCCGCGTGGTCTGGTTCGAAATCTATGCCGGCGAAAAATCCAACGAGGTGTACGGACCAAACACCTGGTTGCCTGAGGATACCTTACGCGCGGTGAAAGAGCATGTTGTTGCCATCAAAGGTCCGCTTACCACTCCGGTGGGCGGGGGCATCCGGTCAATCAATGTCGCTCTGCGTCAGTTGCTTGACTTGTACGTGTGTCTGCGTCCGGTTCAGTACTTTCGAGGAGTTCCTTCCCCCGTCAAGCAGCCGGAACTCGTCAACATGGTGATCTTCCGGGAGAATACTGAAGATATCTATGCAGGCATCGAATGGCAGGCAGAAACGCCTGAAGTGAAGAAGGTCATCGACTGGCTCGGAACGGAGATGGGAGTCAAGAAAATCCGATTCCCTGAAACCTCGGGTATCGGCATCAAACCCGTTTCGCGCGAAGGGACGATGCGTTTGGTGCGTGCCGCCATCCGATACGCGATCGAGAACAATCGACGATCGGTGACTCTTGTCCACAAGGGCAACATCATGAAATTCACGGAAGGGGCCTTCCGGGATTGGGGATACGAGTTGGCCCTCAAGGAATTCAACGGCCGGCTTCTCGATGGTGGTCCGTGGGTTCAACTCCCGAACGGAATCATCATCAAGGACGTGATTGCTGATGCGTTCCTTCAGCAGATCCTCACCCGCCCTACCGAGTATGATGTCATTGCGACGATGAACCTCAACGGCGACTATATTTCGGACGCACTTGCCGCTCAAGTAGGGGGTATTGGGATTGCCCCCGGGGGAAACATCAACTACGAATCGGGTTTCGCCGTCTTCGAAGCAACGCATGGCACCGCTCCAAAGTACGCCAACCTGGACAAGGTGAATCCGGGATCGGTGATTCTCTCCGGCGAAATGATGTTCCGTTATCTTGGCTGGAAAGAGGCGGCCGATCTCATTATCGGAGGATTGGAAAAAACTATCGGCGATAAAGTCGTGACGTATGACTTTGCCCGACTTATGGAGGGTGCGAAGGAAGTCAAGTGTTCAGAATTCGGCGATGCGGTCGCAAAGAACATGTAGCTGTCCCGTCGGGGAATTTCATTGCGGTATGAGCCGGTCTTCTCATGGAACTCAGCACCCAAAAGCCCATTCTTGAACAGCAGGATGATGTTGACGTTCGAACCCAGGAACCGGCGAAGGTCATTCTGTTCAACGATGAATTTCACACATTTGACGAAGTGATCGGACAGATCATCAAGGCCATTCGCTGCGATACACAGCGGGCGGAGACGCTGACGTGGGAAGTGCACAACAACGGGAAAGCTGTCGTGTATGAAGGTCCGATGAATGACTGCCTCAGGGTCTCGGCGGTACTCGAAGAGATCGCGCTTCATACGCAGGTTGAGATCTGAAGCACCCATCGATTGGCTGTGTTCAACCCGCACAGTCCGGAGCAACTAACGATCATCATGACATCAACGGAAATCAGAAACAGCTTCCTCGATTTCTTCAAGGCGCGCGGTCACACCATCGTACCAAGCTCTCCGGTCGTTCCCTTTGATGATCCAACATTGCTCTTCGCCAACGCCGGGATGAACCAATTCAAGGATGTGTTCCTCGGCACCGGCAAGCGCTCGTATGTGCGCGTCGCGGACACCCAGAAGTGCATCCGTGTGAGCGGGAAACACAATGATCTCGAGGAAGTGGGGGTCGATGGTCATCACCACACATTCTTTGAGATGCTCGGGAACTGGTCGTTTGGGGACTACTACAAGAAGGAAGCGATCGCATGGGCGTGGGAACTGCTCACTTCTGTCTGGGGACTCCCGAAAGAGCGGCTCTGGGCCACCGTGTATCGAGACGATTCGGAAGCGGAAGAACTGTGGAAGCGGGTCACCGACATCAATCCAGCGCACGTTCTTCGGTTCGACGAAAAAGACAACTTCTGGGAGATGGGTGAAACCGGTCCATGCGGCCCGTGTTCCGAGATTCATTTTGATCGAACTGTCGACGGCAATGCTCCCGCATCGCTCGTGAATGCCGGCTCGCCGGAGCTCATCGAAATTTGGAACCTCGTGTTCATCCAGTACAACAGGGATGCGGACGGCGTTCTCCATCCCCTCCCTGCCAAGCACGTCGACACGGGGATGGGATTTGAGCGCGTCTGCGCAGTCCTTCAGGGCAAATCATCCAACTATGACACCGATGTATTCACTCCGCTGATTGAGAGAATCTCGGAGATCACGGGACGGGAGTATACCGGCTCGACGACCGCCGTTTCGGATATTGCGATGCGGGTACTTGCCGACCATGTGCGGACCCTCACGTTCGCGATTGCCGACGGCGCCGTCCCCTCCAATGAAGGTCGCGGGTATGTTCTTCGACGCATTCTCCGTCGCGCCTCGCGCTTTGCGCGGAAACTCGACGTCCACGATCCTATCATCTTCAGGCTCGTTCCCACCCTTGTCGACACGATGAGTTATATCTTTCCGGAGATTCGCGAGAGACAATCGCAGATCGAGAGAATCATCAAGGGAGAAGAAGAGGCGTTCAACGCCACGCTCGACCGCGGTCTCGAAATATTCGAGGAGATTGCCCAGAAAGCAAAATCACAGAATCGCACAATGCTCGCCGGCGAGGAGGCGTTCAGACTCTATGATACGTACGGTTTCCCTCTCGACTTGACCCAGTTGATGGCTCGGGAGCAGGGATTCGCGATCGACGAGGAGACATTCAATAAACTTCTCGAAGAACAGCGCGAGCGCTCGCGTGAGGCAGGACGACAGGTTGAAACTTCCGCGCGTATCCCGTTCAGGCTCCACGATTCGTCGCTGGCCGACACCGAATTCACCGGATACGATCGTCTGGACGAACCGCGCGCTCATATTCTCGCGGTCGACGGAAACTTCGTCGTCCTCGATCGGACACCGTTCTATGCAGAGGCCGGAGGTCAGGTCGGCGACACGGGCGAACTCCGTATCCGGGAACACCCAATCCGCGTGAACGACACTCAGAGGGATGCCGATGTCATCGCGCACCGGATCGAACATCCAACGCCGGACCTTGTGGGACTAGACGTTTCAGCCAGGGTCGACAGCGAACGACGGCTTTCCATCATGCGGAACCACACAGCGACGCATCTGGTGCACGCGGCGCTGCGGAAGGTTCTTGGATCACATGTGCACCAGGCGGGATCACTCGTCGCACCGACTCATCTGCGATTTGACTTTTCCCACTTTTCCAGAGTCACCGAAGCAGAGCTCGAAGCCATCGAAGAAATGGTGAACAACAAGATCGCCGAGGGGATCGAACTGGTTCACTATCGAAATATTCCCTTCGACGAGGCGAAGAAGATGGGGGCGCTCATGTTCTTTGGCGACAAGTACGGTGATCGGGTGAATGTTGTCGAATTCAGCGAATTCAGCAGGGAATTCTGCGGAGGAACGCACGTTCCCTCAACGTCTGATATCGGCTATTTCAAATTTCGATCGGAAGGGAGTATTGCCAGCGGCGTTCGGCGCATCGAAGCGGTCACGTCCGACTTCGCCCTCGAACTGTACCGAATTCAGGAACAATCACTGGTCGACAGAATCCAACTCGCCTCCCGCGAAATCGAGGAGTGTCGTCGACTTGAGGCACAACTCGCACACACTGCCGCCCCCGAGGTTGGTCTGAGCTTCGAAAGGGAGTTGGAGGCTCTTCAGACTGCCGCAAATCGATCGTTGTTTCGGGGGTTGGGTCTCAGTCATGACTTCGCGGCACAGGTCGAGAACTCGAGAGGGATTGAGTCGTTGATATCGAGGATCGCCGAAAGGAAGAAGTCCCTTGAACGGGAACTCTCGCGATCTCAGATCAAGGATCTCTCTGCGACAATCGAGGAACTTGTGAAGTCAGCTGTCGTTGTGGATTCCATTCGGGTCGTTTCTGCAGAGCTGTCGGCTCCTTCCGCGGACGCGCTCAAATCGCTCGGCGATACTCTCCGTGCCAAACTCGGCAGTGGAGTTGGAGTTCTTGCCGCGGTCATCGATGAAAAGATTTCATTCGTGTGCGTCGTGACCGATGATCTTGTTTCATCACGTCGCATCGAGGCCGGAAGAGTCATTGGAGCGGTGGCAAAAATCGCGGGAGGCGGTGGCGGCGGAAGACCTCACATGGCCACGGCCGGGGGAAAGGATGTCTCGAAACTCCGGGAGGCCTTGCGGGCGACGCTCCCGGTGGTCAAATCAATGCTGAACATCTGAGGAGATACTGGCCATGAGTACCTGGCAGAGACTGTTGAAGATCAGACAGGACCGGGGTGCGGGGTACTTCATCCTCATTGATCCCGACAAAGTGGAAGGTGGTAACCTTGCCGACTTTGTTCGATCCGCGACCGAAGCGAGTGTCGATGGATTTCTCGTGGGTGGAAGTTTGATACTCTCTGACGGATTCGACGAGCGGATCCGGGAGATCAAGCAGAACACCTCGCTGCCGGTGATGATTTTTCCGGGGAGCCTCTTTCAGATCTCTTCGAGCGCCGACGCGATTCTTTTCCTTGTGCTGATCAGCGGCCGCAATCCTGATCACCTCATCGGGAATCAGGTCGTTGCCGCCCCGATCATCAAGAAGATGCAATTGGAAGCCATCTCGACCGGCTATATGTTGATCGGGACCGGCAAGATGACATCGGCGGAATTCATGAGCAATACCAAACCGATTCCGGCGCACAAGCCGGATATCGCCGTGGCTCATGCGATCGCCGCGGAAACCATCGGCATGAAACTCCTCTACCTCGATGCCGGCAGCGGCGCCGACGGAACGATCCCGGAGACGATGATTGCCGCTATTGCGCGTCATTGTTCGCTCCCGATCGCCATTGGAGGCGGCATCAGGACGCCGGAGGAAGCGGCCCGGAAAGTGGCGGCAGGTGCTTCCTTCATCGTCACAGGGACTATCCACGAGGAACAGGCTCACAGAGAATTGATGAGAGAGATCGTTGACGCCGTTCACAAACAATCACACGTGAGATCATAGATGGCTCATCGTCCGCTCACCCTAACGTTTCGCGAGAAATTCATCAGGGATTCGCTTGAGGCAAGTGCGGCGGTCAAGCGTAGCATCCTCGAGTCGTGCACACCGCAGATTTCCAAAGCCATAGACCTCATCATCGATGCACTCAACAAGAAGAAGAAACTCCTTCTTTGCGGGAATGGAGGAAGCGCGGCCGACGCCCAGCATCTCGCGACCGAATGCGTGATTCGTCTTAGTCCCGATATCAAACGACCAGGGCTCCCTGCGATCGCGCTCACAACCGATTCCTCCAATCTCACAGCCGGAGCGAATGATCTCGGCTTTGACAATGTGTTCGCCCGCTCCGTCGAGGCGCTTGGGAACGAAGGGGATATCCTCATCGGCATCTCCACGAGCGGGAATTCGGAAAACGTGAATCGCGCTTTCCGGAAAGCCAAAGAAAAACAGATGATCACGATCGCGCTCCTGGGCAAGGATGGCGGTCAATCCAAAGACCTCGTGGATCTGGCGATCGTGGTACCTTCCGAGGACACCCAACGGATTCAGGAAGGGCATATCACCATCGGGCACATCATTCTCCAGGAGATCGAGCAGGAGATGTTTGGATAAGCCCGACTCTCGTATTCGGCACACACGATGCAGCACCGCAAAGACTTTCTGATCCCATTCCTCACCGTACTGGCCGACGTTGCGGCGATTGAAGGCGCGTTCCTCTTTTCGTACTGGCTTCGATTCTATTCTCCGCTGACCGAACTTTATCCGGTCACGAAGGGCTTCCCTCCCCTCTCCGCCTACATCATCGGCTCGTTGTTTGTCATTCCTGCGTGGCTTTTCCTGTTCAATGCGCGACGGATGTACAGCTCAAGACGGATTCTGTATTTCTCGGACGAGTTCTTTGCAATCGTGCGCGTCGTCTTTGTGGGCATGTTGCTCGTGATGGCCGGGGCATTTTTCTATCGCGAATTTTCGTATTCGCGACTCGTCTTCGCGTTGCTTGGCTTCAATGCCATCGTGCTCATTTCGCTGGGCCGATTTGGAGTGATGAAATTCGAACAGCACTGGTACGCCCGAGGCAACGATACCAAAAACGTCGTGCTCATCGGCAGCAACCAGACGGCGAAACGAATCCTCGAACGGATCGCCGCGCTCCCCTCCCTCGGGTACCGCGTCATCGGATTCTTTGCGAACAGCTCGGACGGATCCCTGACGTCCGCGGACGCGACATACCTCGGGACGATCTCCCAGGCCTCCGAGTATCTCCGCACCCATCGGATCGATGTTGTGATGGTGGCGCTTCCATCGAGCGAGCATCAGGTTCTGTTCGATCTCGTGCGCCAATGTGAAGGGTTGAACGCGGAAATCATGATGGTTCCCGACATGCTCGAGATGATGACAAGCCGCGTTCGTATCCGCGAGCTCGAAGGGATTCCGTTCATCCCGATCAAAGATGTTCCCCTCTCTACCTGGAATCAGATCACCAAGCGGGTCTTCGACATCGCCGTGTCCGGACTGATCCTCGGGGTGGCAAGTCCGTTCATCCTCCTGATCATGCTCCTCATCAAGCTTACCTCAAAGGGTCCTGTGTTCTACCACCAGGAACGTGTCGGTCTCGATGGAACATCGTTTCGCGTCATGAAATTCCGTTCGATGAGGATCGATGCGGAAACGACGACCGGTCCGGTCTGGGCGCAGAAAGATGACCCACGCACGACGTCGGTGGGAAAATTCCTGAGACGATGGAGTCTGGACGAAATCCCACAGTTCATCAACGTCTTGAGGGGAGATATGAGCATCGTTGGACCGCGCCCGGAACGTCCCCACTTTGTTGCGCAATTCCAGAAAGAAATCCCGAAGTATCTCGATCGGCACCGCGTGAAGACCGGTATAACCGGGTGGGCGCAGGTCAACGGTCTGCGCGGAAACACTCCCATCGACGAGCGAACGAAATACGATATCTACTACGTCGAAAATTGGTCGCTCGTGCTCGACCTCAAAATCATATTGAAGACCATTAGAGCAGTCTTCTTTGGCGAGAACGCGTACTAGCCCGAGGTTCCCCCTGGTCCCATGATAGCCGCCATCATCTTTGTCCTTCACATCATCGCCGCGATCTATGCGTTCGTCTCGCGATGGAAGAGAACCGGGTTGAGCGAGGGGCTCCTCGCGGTCGCGTTCATCACGATCATCTTTTCGGTGGGATGGACTATTGCCACAATGATCGCGAACGTTTTCTTTGAACCGGAGGGATTGGCAGAATGGTTCAACCGCGATGTAATCTCTCTCAGTTTCGTCACGCTGGCTGAAATCGTCTTCTACACGCTGTTGCTGGGACGAAAGGGAGTGTCACAACACGCGCCGAACGATTCCACCCAACAATGAATCGCCTCGGCGGTTATCGCAGTTTGAATAGGAAAGTAATGACACAGGTTTGGTCGACTTGCGGAAGGCTCGGCCTCAGAGATTCAAAGCGCCAATGACGAATCTCGGTCATCGCGGCATCCTCAAGTCTCGTGTTGGCTTTTTGGGCCGGCTGGACGGACTTGACGGTCCCATCGGGTTGCACGGTTGTCAGGATCTTCACCTGGGCCTCAACATTGACGCCCGGCGGATACTTCGGCAGCTCACCGGATATTTTCCGTCGTGTTCCCCCCTCCATCCATTGAATCGAATAGAGAACCCCCGTATCGATATCTCCCGTCAGTGCCCCTGAACCCGCTCCTGCGACATCCGAGGGGATGCCGCTTCGAGGATCGGAGACGCCACGAGATTCGCGTTCGCCGAGCGTACGACTGGCCAGCTGTTCCCGTTCCCCGACACCGACCGCGTCGAGCTTTTGCGTCCCTGAGATGCGTTCCGCTGTCTCGAGCTTCTCCGATTTCGGGACACGCAGCACGTCGCTCGAGGGGTCCGGGATCCGCCGGTCGGGCAACATCACGCGTTGGGATGAAACGGCCGCGCCGGAAGGTCTGTTGGCCGAGGAGGCAACAATCTGCGCGCGATCAGGCGTGGCGGAAGCTTGCGGGGCTGTTTGACTAGCCACGGCCGCCGTTGCTCCCCACGAGAGCTCGATGAATTCATCTTTCGGGACGATTTCCGGGACGGTCAGAATCAACAGGATCACGATCAAGATTGCATGAATGATGAGTGACCCTGCCCATCCCTGGATCGTTTCGCTTTTTGCTTTCATGTCATCCTCACATCGCGGGCTGAGTGGCGATGAGCATCCTGCTGGCGCCAACCCCCTTGGCGATGTCCATCACCTGAACGGCACTCTGCAGGCTGACGTTCTGATCGGCCTTGATCACCACCATGCCGTCCTGTGCACCGGCGAGTGCCTGCGCGAGTCTTCCGCCCAGCGTCTCCATCGTTACCGATTCGTCGTTGAGATAGATCGAACCCTTATCGGTTACCGTAATCACAATATGCCGCTGAGTTTCCTGTTCTGCCTGCTCCGACTTCGGCAGCTGGACACGGATTCCGGGCTGAACAACGAATGAGGAGGTGAGAAGAAAGAAGATGATCAGGAGGAACACGATATCGGTGAGGGACGAATAGGCGAACACCGAGAGGAGTTTTTGTTCTGTCTGAAACTTCATGACTCACCCCTTTTTCCGAAAGTACTCTTCCTCGACGCGAGCCGGCTTGGATTCCTGGCGAACATCCTCGTCGATATCGTCCAGCTTTCCGGATCGAACCAAATCGATAAATTCCTCCGACGTCATTTCCATTTCGTTGACCAAACGCCCCACCCGCGTGACGAAGTAGTTGTAGAAGCCGTACGAAATGATCCCAACGGTCAGGCCAAATGCGGTCGTGATCAATGCTTCCCAGATTCCTCCGGCAAGGTCGCTTGGATTCACCGCGCCGCCAAGACTTTGCACCGTCCGAAACGCGCCGATCATTCCCGTGACCGTTCCGAGAAATCCCATCAAGGGGGCAAGACCTGCGATGCTGGCGAGGATCCCGAGCCGGTGTTCGAGCTTGAAGGTCTCTTCCTTTCCGGCGCTCTCGATGGCTTCCCGGACTCTCTCGTGGCCTTCAGGAAACACCGTCAGTCCCTTGCGAAGAATATGAGCAACCGGAGCTTGCGACTTTGCACAGAAATTCACGCCTGCGAGAATATCCCCGCGCTGCAGGACGCTTCGCAAGCGAAGCATGAATTGACCGGCGTCCGTGTTCGCCCGTCGCAAAACGACGATGCGCTCGATAATGACGACAAACGCCAGGACAGAACTCAACAGGATGGGATACATCAGAACCCCACCCTTTATGAACAGCTCAAAGAGGGTCATACATAAGCCATTGGTAGTGGTCTCGGTTGTTTTTCAACGACGACGATCACCCAACCGCATTCAGCGCGATCGGGAGCTACTGGGATCGGACTTTGTCGATCCAATAATTCGACCGAAGCTCATAGGCAAAGCTCTGGACCGCCTGAGCTGCATCTTTGGCAGATTGGTACTTGCCGATGCGAACGGTGTACCAGGGCTCCGATTTGAACTCTTTCAGTTCGACGAACGCAGGATACCCGGCCTGCTCCAGCTTAGCAACCTGGCCATCTGCCGTGGCTTTGTCGCGATGGGCAAAGACCTGAATCGTGTAGCTTCCTTTCATCTCGGCCAGTTGCTTCGATGCACTCCCTGCAGGAACGGTTCCGGCCGGCTTCTTGCCGCCTTCAATCGGAGGCGTCTCGACAAGCTCGACTCCACTTTGGGTACCAGAGGGTTGGGCACCTTCAGCCGGATAGGGTTGATCGGCAAAGGGCGGCTGTTCAACTTGAGTTACGATCGGGGCCGGTTTCTTTCCCCACAGGTTGATGATTCCATAACGGTTCAGGAGAAAAACGCCACCTACGATAACCACGAACGCCATAAGGATGATGATGACTCGACCCATACCCCCGCCTCGGGTGCCTCTCCTTGGCATCGGAGTCGATACTGATTCCATCGATTCTTCTGCACCCTCATCCTCAATCAGGTTCACATTAGGCATTGATCACTCTCCTCTATTATGAAAAGTAAACGCATACGATTCGGAATTCCTCACCATCGATAGCTCAGTCCGAACGTCGCCGCAAACGGAAGTCCGCGATACCTCTGCCACACTTCGTACTGTTTGTCAAGAACATTGTCTGCCCGAGCGAAAATCGTCAGCGATCGAATTCCCGATAACTCAAGGGCAAATGACGTGAGAAGGAATCCGGGTAGCCGACCCGACGAATCAGCCGATACGGGTCGATGGTGCACATACTGCAGCGCCGGAGTCACACTCAGGCCAAACGAGAATCGATGTGAATAACGAACCGTGGCTTCGACTTCCGGCAGGTAAGGGATCTTTCCGTTTGTGCTCGGATTCCGCGAATGATTTCCCTCCACGACTACGGCAAAATAATCATTTGCAGAAATGTTTGCAAATGCTCCGACCCGAGCCGTCGTCAGATCCGTTAATCCTCTATACGAGAGACTCCATACTCCTGTGCGGGCGGAATCCCGAAGTATCGGAACATGATCGATTCGGCTCCTCCGGACAGAGAATCGCGAACTCAACCATCGATTCCAGTCGGAGTCGAGCGCCCCTTCCACCACATAGCGATCGGTCGCGTGTTTCAATACCGACTGAGCATTCAGGAACGGGCTGCGTGCGATCTGATTCTGCAGCGAGATGAAGCGTACGGCCGATTCATATGTGACCGAGACAGTATGCATCCCGGAAAACCAATACCCGATGGCCGCACGTGGTGCAAGGCGCGAAATGCGTTGATTCTCCATCCCCCGGGCAGCAACATATCGCGCGCCGATTTCCACAAAAAGATTCTTCAGCCACGTGCGCGAGGTTCCGAGATAGAGCGACGTCATGGAGAGGGTATGATCGGTTGCACTTCCCACAGAGGTGAGCGTGAAATCGACTCCAGATCGAATACCGATTGAGCCGATCGACTTCTCTCCCTGAATCCCAAGATAAAACGCGTTTTCCCGGGATTTTTCCGATGAGTCCTGAATAGAAAAATTCTTGAATGAAGTCCTCAACTTGTACCCGATCGGACTCTCCTTTCCCGACACAAACGATCCCCCAATGTCGAAATGACCCAATGTCCGAGTGAACGTAGGATCAATCGACCCATAGAACCGATATTTCTCGCTCCCCAGTCCGAGACGGCCGGACAATTCCGCCTCATCGAGCCACGAAGAGGCCGAATTCAGATTCACCGCGCTCGTTGCCGCGAACTTCCCCCCGGAGCGATCGGCATACTTCTGAAACCCTTTGGTCCGATGGTATTGGGCCTCGAGTGCGTATTCGAGGGTCCCGAGATCCTGACCGAAACGTGCAAACGCAAAGGGACTGACAAACGAGCCGTAGCTTGCCGTTGCAACGCCGAAGAATGAGCGACCCGGTGGTCTGAAGAATCGTTCCTTCGGGCGAGTTCCCAGCTCGACGGTCGCGACATCTCTCACTCCCGGCTGCGCCATGCCTGTTCGGCGATAGATGCCGTCCTCTTCGACCGAGACTTTCTGGATGTCTGGAGGATCGAAACGCGCAACACCCGTGATGACGAATTCAGGAAGATCGATCCGCGGCAACTTTGGTTCTTCTTTCGCCTCTTCCCTTTCTTGAACCGTCGGTACTTTTGCATCCGCTCCCGCCTCTGTTGGGCGCGGCGGAGGAACGGGTTTTGTTTGCGCCGAGGCCGTTGCCGCAAAGAGAATGTAAAGAGTCGCGAGCCGGAAGAGATGTACGTTGTGACGTGTCATGGCTCTTCTTACATCCTCTCGAGATTTTTGAGTCGCAATTCGGCTTCGCGCACCGCATCTTTCTCTCTCTCGATCTTCAGCACATTCTGATAGATCTCCCGTGCTTTCCGCACATCCTGTGTTTGCTCATACACGTTGCCGAGCGAAAGATACGCTTTCGCCAGCCACTGTTCGTACCGTGGAAACACGTACCGGACTCGCAGGAATGCGGTGATCGCGTTGGGCCAGTCCTTTTTCTGTGCATGGATCGAGCCAACGAGATATTGAGCTTCTGCACCGACCTCGTCGGTTCGCGACGTCGACACACGTTCGACGCGTGTGAGAGCCGAGGTCAGATCTCCCGCCTCGAGATCTATCTTCGCGAGGGTGACCCGCGCTTTGTCCGCGCCGCTCGTCGAGGAATATCGTTCGATCGTATAGGTGAATTGGTTCCGGGCTTCCATCATATCTCCGTTAATCCGGAACACCACGCCTCGCAGGTAGATTGCCTCCGCAGCGCCGTCGGATCGGGGGTACTTCTTTTCCAGATCCGAGAGAACGACAATCGCCCGGTCGTATCGCTTCGCTTCGATATAGACTTCCGCGGCCTCCAGGAGGGCCTGAATCGCAATATTCTCCTTCACCAGTGGATGTGCACCTGCGTTCTCGAGTGTCCCAGCGGCCTCGTTCATCCGTCCCAGGGCTCGCTGGCTTTTCCCTGCCCAGTACCACGCCGAAGGGGCGTTGGCTGATTTGGGGAATCTCTCGGCAAACGCTTGATACTCACGAGCAGCTTGCTGGTATTCGCGCTGGGCATAGAACAGTTCCGCCTTTTTAAGAATGAGCGCCTCCGATGATGCGAGGGACGGATGTTGCCGGATAAACGAATCGACGGCATCCAGCGCCTCGCTCTGCTTTCCCTGTGCGATAAGGCAGTACTGGATTCCCGTTATTGCATCCAGCACATAAGTACTCGCGGGAAATCGATTGATCGTCTCCCGATACGCCTTCTCAGCCGCCGCATACTTCTGCTGGTTGAAATAAGAATCGCCGATGCTATAGTGGGCACGAGGGACGAGTTCGCTGGAGGGATAGAGCTGGATGAGTTTTTGAAACTCGAGAATTGCCTCGGAGAACTTTTTGTTTTGAAAGGAGATCCAGCCGATCGAATACTGTGCATCATCGGCGAGGTTGGACTTCGGGAAGGACCGAATCAGCGTGGTGAACTGCTGGACTGCCTCGTTCTGGTCACCGCTCCGGTAATACGTTTGACCAAGCTGATAGTATGCGTAGTCAACCGACTCCTGTTTCGGGAACATCCGGATCGTCGCTCTGTACGATCCCGCCGCTTTCGAATAGTCCTTGAGGAAATAATGGCAGTCACCGATCCTCAGCCGGGCATCAAACGTGAACTTCCCGGTCGGATAGGTCGCCACCAATCGTTCAAAGAACTCCAGCGCCTTGCCGAACTCGTTTTGCTTGTAGAGGGACCAGCCGGCGCCGTACATGGCATCCTCACGCTTCTCTGCCTGAGCGGACTGCGCGACCAGCTGATACTCCCTGAGCGCTGCGGCGTAGTTCCCCCGCTGGTATTCCGATTCCCCGAGCCAGTAACGGGCGTCCAGCGTTTTCGGGTGCTTGTCATACGTCGAGACAAATCTCGTCAACGCGGCTGACGCATCGGCGAAGCGCTTCAGTTTGAACAACGACCACCCAAACTGAAAATGCGCGCCGAGTTTTACATCGTATGGGGCATCGGCGAGAGCCATCGCTTTCTCGAACGACGCTCTCGCGGGCTCAAATTTGGAATCCGCTATCAGGCACTCTCCCTGCATGCGGTATGCATCGGCCAACACGTCGCTCCGCGAGAATCCTTCGATCACACGGTCAAAGTAGACTTTCGCCGCTCCCGGCTTATTGTGCTCATACAGCGCAATTCCCGATTCATAGAGCGCGTTATCGGTGTAGTCCCCAACCGGCCAGCGGGTGGTCACTGAATTCCACGTTTTCAGCGCCACGTCGCGCTGACCGGCGAGTTTCTGAGCCATTCCTTTCCGAAACAGAGCGGCCTGTGCCGTTGGATCATTCCCCTCCACAAGCCGATCAAATACCTCGATCGCCTTCCCAAACTCCGATGTCCGGAGGTAGCTCCATCCGAGAGCATAGGTCACATCACGGGCAAGGGAGTGATTCGGATAGACGCGCAGGAACGTCTCATAGTGTGTCTGCGCCTTGGCATAGTCACCCAGATGATAGTATGCTTCTCCGATGAGGTATTCCGCCTCCCCCTTTTCCTGCTCGGTCTTGATCATCGACTGAGCGTTGCTGAGTTCCTCAATCGCCTTTCGATAGTCCTTCGTATAGTAGAAGCACTCGCCGATGCGAACGAGCGATGCCGACGCGAGATCGCTCTCCGGGAACTCTCGGAACAACTTCTGATACGCCTCAATCGCTTTTGCGTAGTCCCGTTTGATCTGATACGTCCAACCGATGGAATAGAGCGAGTAGTCGCGGAGTCGATTGTTCGGAAAATGTTCGTACGCCAGCAGGTAATACTTCAGCGCATTGTCGTGCTCGTCCGCTCGGGCGTATGACTCGCCGATCCAGTACGCCGCCTCGCCGGCCAGGTCGCTCGAACCGAATTTGTCGACTACGGTCTTGAATGCATCAATTGCTGCCGAGTTTTTCTTCGTTTTCAGATGGGACTCACCCATCCGAAAATATGCGTCGTCTGTGAGGCGCGAGTTTGGGTTCTCCTTGACGAATGTCACATATGCGTTGGTCGCCGACTCATATTCGGCCTGTTGGAAGAGAGATTCGATTCGAAGGTACTGCGCATCGAGTATTCGTGCGCTGGTTGGGTAGTTTTCGAGAAAACGGGAGAACTGCTGGAAGGCAAATTGGTAAAGACTGTCACGGAACAATCCGTATGCGAACGCGTAATCCTGTTCCTCCGCAACACTCGCCGATCGGATCACATCAACCTGGCCGTAGCTCGTCAAGTGATTGACCCCGGCGGTCAGAATGAGCGACGCAAGCAAAACACGGGGAAATTTCATCAGTCGATTCCCGATGACCATGATACGCACCTCATATGCCGTCACAAAGAAATAGGATGAACCTTTAAAGTTGCATGTGAGGTAAGCAATTTAACGCTATCAATTTAAATCAAAGAGCCGCAGAAGTCAAGATATATCGGGTTTGGCGGGTTAGACGCAGCATCGAGAGAAATGTTCGAAAATGGACCTCAGGGGGCCTCAGAGGGGCTCTTTTTGGTACTCCTGAAGACTTCTGACCTGCAGGCTCTCCGATCGCTGGGCCTCGATGGCGCGGACCGCAGCTGCGCTGGCCGAAAGCGTCGTCATGAAGGGAATTTTGTGTTGGATCGCGGCCCATCCGATCGCATACTCGTCGTACCGCGATTCTTCTCCGAGCGGAGTATTGATCACAACCTGAATCTCGCCATTCTTCACCAGATCAACAACGTTCGGACGTCCTTCGTTGACCTTGAATACTCTGTCGCTTTCGATGCCGTTTTCCCTGAGGAATCGGGCCGTCCCTTCAGTCGCAACGATTGAGAATCCGAGACGCACGTAGTCACGCACGATTTTGAGAGTGATATCGTTCTTGTCGCTGTTGTTGACGCTGATGAATAGTCTCCCCTCGACCGGCAACGCGTTTCCCGCGCTGATTTGGGCCTTCGCCACCGCCCCGCCGAACTCGGGTGAGATCCCCATCACTTCACCGGTCGATCGCATTTCCGGTCCGAGGAAGATCGGGGCCTTCGGAAATTTCGAAAACGGAAATACCGATTCCTTCACGGAGATGTGCTTGACCGTCCGGAAGTCGAAGTCCTTCACGCCCAAGTCTTCCAACGTACGGCCGATCATGACTTTTGCCGCGATCTTCGCGAGAGGAATGCCTGTTGCCTTGCTGACGAAAGGAACCGTGCGCGATGCTCTTGGATTCACTTCGAGGACATACACGACATCATCCTTCATGGCAAACTGGATATTGATCAGACCGATGACGTTGAGCGCGTGAGCGAGTTTGACGGCGTGGCGTTTGATGATCTCGATATTGGCGGCGGAGATCATATAGGGGGGAATAACGCATGAACTGTCGCCCGAATGAATACCCGCCTCCTCGATATGTTCCATCACGCCGCCGATGAGGACATCCTTCCCGTCACACACCGCATCGACATCGAATTCGAATGCGTCCTCGAGGAAGCGATCGATCAGCACCGGATGTTCAGGCGAGACATCGACTGCTTTCTTCATGTACGTCTGCACAGCTTCGCGGTTGTAGCAGATTTCCATCGCCCGTCCGCCGAGAACATAGGAAGGCCGCACGAGGACAGGGAACCCAATCGACTCTGCGGCGCGAACCGCATCGTCAACGGAATATGCCGTGCCAAATTCCGGATGCGGAATACCGAGCTGCTGCAACAGCGATCCAAATCGCTCGCGATCTTCCGCCAGATCGATTCCCTCGGGCGATGTCCCAAGGATCCGCACGCCGTGTTTCTCGAGGGGCTTTGCCAGCTTGAGCGGTGTCTGACCGCCGAAACTGATGATCACGCCATACGGCTGCTCGTGATCGCAAATGTTCAACACGTCCTCGAGCGTCAAGGGCTCGAAATAGAGCTTGTCCACCACATCGTAATCCGTCGAAACCGTCTCGGGGTTGCAGTTCACCATCAGCGCCTCGACACCCTCCTCCTTGAGCGCCATCACGCCATGCACGCAGCAATAGTCAAACTCAATCCCCTGACCAATTCTATTGGGCCCCCCTCCAAGGATCATCACCTTCTTCCGAGACGAAACATGCGATTCATTTTCGCGTTCGTAGGTCGAATAGTGATAGGGTGTGAATGCCTCGAACTCCGCCGCGCACGTATCGACGGTCTTGAATACCGGTACGACGCCGAGGTTGAGACGCAACTGACGGACGGTACTTTCGGTCGATCTCCAGAGGTGTGCGAGCTGACGATCGGAGAATCCATACTCCTTTGCCCGGCGGAGTATCTGTTCCGACACCGGTTTCGCGACTGGTTTATGTTTCGGTTTTGATCCCATACGGATGCGTCTGTCCGAACACGGTCAGCTCAGGCTGTAGGTCCTGAGCTCCTCTTCAAAATCGACGATCTGTTTGAGGTTATGAAGAAACCAACGATCGACCTTCGTAATCTCGAAAAGATCCTCGATGGTCAGTCCCAATTGAAGAGCGTATCGAAGATAGAGAACGTTCAGCGGTTTCGGCATTCGGAGCCGATCCACAACCCTTTTCTTCCATTCGGGAAGCTGATCGGCGGAAAGCGACCGGACGTCGACCAGATCCTTCCCGTCGGCACCGAGGCCGCCGTATCCCTGCTCCAACGAACGAAGCGCTTTCTGCAGCGACTCTTTGAATGTCCGACCAATGGCCATCACTTCCCCGACTGATTTCATCTGCACACCGAGGGTATCATCCACTCCTTTGAACTTCTCGAAATCCCACCGCGGGATCTTCACCACACAATAGTCGATTGTCGGTTCAAAGGACGCCGGCGTCTGCTTCGTAATATCGTTGGGAATCTCGTCCAGCGTATAGCCGACGGCAAGTTTGGCGGCCATCTTGGCGATCGGAAACCCCGTTGCCTTCGATGCGAGGGCCGAGGAGCGGGAAACACGAGGATTCATCTCAATGACGATCATCCGGCCATTGTCGGGATTCACGGCGAACTGGATGTTCGACCCCCCCGTTTCCACGCCGATTTCCCGGATCACTTTGCGAGCCGCATCCCGCATATGTTGATACTCTTTGTCGGAAAGCGTCTGGGCCGGCGCAACGGTGATGGAATCTCCCGTATGAACGCCCATCGGATCGAAGTTTTCGATCGAACAAATGATGACAACGTTGTCCTTCAGATCTCGCATCACCTCGAGCTCGTATTCTTTCCATCCGATAACCGACTCTTCGATCAGGACTTCATGAATCGGACTGCTCGAGAGACCATGCTCGACTTTTTCCTCGAACTCCTCGAAGTTGTATGCGATACCGCCTCCCGTTCCCCCGAGCGTGAATGACGGACGAATAATGATTGGAAATCCAATCGCTGCCGCGATCTTCACGGCCTCATCTCTCGACCGGACGAATCCTCCGCGCGCCGTCGCCAGTCCAATGCGATCCATCGCGCGCTGAAAGAGCTCACGATCTTCCGCCTTTTTGATGGCTTCAAGTTTCGCGCCGATCAGCTCGACGCCGTACTTCTCGAGTACTCCAGATTCGGCGAGCGCAACTGCCGTGTTCAACGCGGTCTGGCCCCCCATCGTCGGAAGGATGACGTCTGGCCGTTCCTTCTCGATGATCTTCTCAACAAAATGCGGCGTGATGGGCTCAACGTACGTCGCATCGGCGAGATCGGGATCGGTCATAATCGTCGCGGGATTGCTGTTGACGAGGATGATTCGATATCCCTCTTCGCGAAGGACTCTGCACGCCTGAGTACCCGAGTAGTCGAATTCGCAGGCCTGACCGATCACGATCGGCCCCGATCCGATGATCAGGATGGACGTAATGTCTGTTCTCTTGGGCAAGGTATGCTAGAGCAGATTCCGGGTGTATCCGACGCGGCACGTGGAGTCCCAGCGACTCCAAGAAATTTTCACAATATACCGAAAGGTTCAGTCGCAGAAAAGCGGTTTCTTCATCTCTGCGTCAGGTTGGCTCTTCGTCGTGCTCTCCCCCTCTCATCATGGCGATCGCATGAAGCAGCGCAGGCATGAGGGCGTTCACTGCGTCTCCGACTCCGCCGACGGATCCTGGGAGACACACGATGAGGGTCTTTCCGCGTGTACCGGCCTTTCCCCGAGACAACATCGAAAACGGATTGCGGTTCAGTCCGTACATGCGAAGTGCCTCGTTGATGCCCGGAACTTCGCGCTCGAGAACCTGCCCGACCGCTTCCGGCGTGTGATCGCGGGGGCCCAACCCGGTTCCCCCCGTCGTCAAAACGAGATCGACCTTCAACTCATCGGCATAGTGTCTCAGCGTATCGACAATCATATTTTCCTCGTCCGGAATCACTTGAAATGCTTCTACCGAAACTCCGAACTCTTTGAGGCGTTCGCAGAGTAACGTGCCGGAACGATCCCGTTTCTTCCCTGCGGATCTGGAATCAGAAAGAACTAAAACCGCCGATCGGATGGCGCCGGCAGATTGACGGGCAAAGTCGCTCTTCCCCCCCGTCTTCCTGAGCAATCGAACATCTGAAATCTCCGCCGACTCATCCACCATCTTCACCATATCATAAATGGTCAGCGCAGCGACGGCAGCGGCGGTCAGCGCCTCCATTTCCACTCCCGTTTTGTAGATCGCTTTCACTTCTGTCGTCACACGGACCTTGGTCTCGAGGATGTCGAAGCGGCAGTCTGCGAATTCAATGGGCAACGGATGGCAATACGGAATAATCGCACTCGTGTTCTTCGCGGCTTGAATAGCGGCGACTTTCGCGACCGGAAGCGGGTCCCCTTTGGGGAGTGCGCCGGTTTTAAGACTCTTGACCGTCTCGGCGCTCATCGAGATGGACGCGGTGGCGAGAGCAGTTCGCAGTGAGGATGGCTTGTGGGAAATATCGCGCACGTTACGCCTCCGGTTGAGCATTCGGTTCGACACGAGGAACATCTCGCCGCAGACTCTTTGCGACGAACTCTAAGATATCCTCGGTCAGATACGGTTTCGCCATGAACCCAAGAGCTCCCTTGCGAACAATTTCCCGCACTGCCGAATCCTGGGCAAACCCACTGCAGACCACCACTCTGACTTCCGGATTAATCGCTCGCATTTTCTCAAAGGCCTCGACTCCTCCCATTTCCGGCATCACCACATCGAGAAGAACGAGCTGGATTCGATCATGTTCGCGCCGATAGATTTCCACTGCCTCAACGCCGTTGCGGGCCGACAAGACGTGGTACCCGTGGGCAGTCAGCACTTCGGCCAAGAGTGAGAGCAGGAGCGTCTCATCGTCGACGACGAGGATCGTCTCACCATATCCTCGCGGTGTAGCGGATTTGAAGGAAACCTGTTCAGCCTTCTCCAGACTCCGCGCAGACAGAGGAAGGAATACTCTGAATGTCGAGCCTTTCCCGACTTCGCTCTCGACTTCCAGCACCCCTTTGTGGTTCTTGACAATGCTGTAGACGGTCGAGAGACCGAGTCCCGTCCCCTTCCCCTTCTCTTTGGTCGTGTAGAACGGTTCAAAGATCCGTTGCTGGACATCGGGAGGCATGCCGATGCCGTTGTCGGAGATACTGATGCAGACATACGGCCGCGCCTCTGCCGCGAGGTGCGTTTCGATAAAGCTATCCGGCGGAACAAACACGGAGATCGCCGCGTTGAGTTTGCCGCGCTCGGTCCGGTCGACGTGATCCAGAATTGCATCACGTGCATTGATAAAGAGGTTCATCAGCACCTGCGAGAGCTGGCCTTGATCCCCGTCGACAATCAGTGTGTCCGTTGTCAGGTGTGTTTCAAGAATGATCGATTTCGGAAACGAGCCGCCGACAATTTGGAGCGTCTCCCGAAGTACTTCGTTGATCGAAACCGGCGAGATCTCGGCGCGCGAGCTATGAGCAAAGCTCAGAAGCTGTTTCGCAAACGTCGCTGCCCGTTGCGACGACTTGTCGATGGCCTCGAGATATCTCGCTTGCGGTGAAAAGCGATCGATCGAAGGCTGGAGCAACTTCGTGTATCCCATGATTGCCCCGAGGATGTTGTTGAAGTCATGCGCAATTCCGCCGGCCAGAGTTCCGAGGCTCTCCATCTTCTGGGATTGCAGGAGTTCGCGCGAAAGTTGTTCCTCGCGTTTCCGTTGTTCGAGCATTTCGAGTTCAGACGAGAGGCGTTGGGCGACAACCGACAGCAACTTCTTTTCGTGCTCCGTAAACGTTCTCCGCGCGTCGTCAAAGGCGCAGATCAGTCCGGCCACATTCACCCGACTATCGAGGAGGGGAACCCCCAGGAGCGACTCGATACTTGTTTTCAGCACACTCTCGTTGTCGGCAAGGAGCATTCCCGCTCCCCCCGAGATTTCGTAGAGTGCTTTCCTCCGGACAATATCCTCCAGCGGTGTGTTTTCGACACGTATCGTCATATCGCGTCGATGAACGGAATTCTGAACAAGAGAGGTGACGGTCAACGATTTTGCGTCGGGGGAGAGCCGGCCAACAAGCACGCTTTTCACTTTCAGCAATTGAGCGGCAGTCAGAACGGCGTGATCAAACAGCTCCTGACCGTGGAGAGTCGAGGCAACCGAGTACACGCGGTCCAGCTCTTCTTCTGCATGCTTTCGCTCGGAAAGATCACGAACGATGGCCTGAAGCACGCCATTTCCGAGGAGGACTGCATTGATTTCGGCAGGAAACTGTGAGCCGTCTTTGCGCTGCATCGTGGCATCGGAGATGATTGTTCTCCCCTCCCGCACGATGTTTGAATAGAATTTCTTGAAATCAGCGCTGGAATTGATGATTGAACGTGCAAGGACAACCGAGACGTTCATTCGAGTGAGCTCTTCCCGGGAGTATCCGAGAAGTCCGCATGCCTGATCATTCACCTCGATAAGCTGCCCTTCCGAGTCAGAGACCAGGATGGCATCTGCCGCCTCACGGACGAGTCGGCGATAGCTCTCTTCCGATTTCGCCAGTTCCTGCTGCGCCTGCATTTCCGACGTGACGTCCCTGAGAATTCCCTGGTACGCGATCGTGGTGCCGGTCCCATCGACGATGGACGTGGTCGTCTCAAGAACATCGATGTGTTCACCGTGCTTCTTCCTCAGCCTCAGCATGGAGTCGCGAAGGAATCCCTCACGATTCATCATTTCCATCGATTTCTGACGATCTTGCGGATTCACATAGAGGTCTCGAGGGATGTCCACTGCCAGAAGTTCCCTCTTTGATTCGAACCCGAAGAGTTCCACCGCCGCTTGGTTCACTTCGATGAGGCGTCCATCGGGTGTGCTGATGAAGATCGCGTCCTTCGACTGCTCGAACAGATTCCGGTACTTCTTCTCGGAGTCATACAGCGCCTCCTCCACAAATTTGGCTTCTGTCACATCGGTCTGCGCTCCCCACATCTGATGCAGTTTTCCGTCGATCACCTCGCCCACATAGACATTGCTGAAATACTTGATGCTCCCGTCGAAATGGCGTTCTTTGGTTTCCCAGTTCGATAGGCGGCAGCCGTTGTCGAGAAACCGCTTGAGCCCTTTGCAGTAAAGCTCCCAATCCACGACGGCATCGAGGAAACTTCTGCCGAGAATCTGCGATTCTTCTTGCGCGCCGTACATCCGCACGAACGCCGGATTGACCTCGACGATCCGGCCGCACTCCCTGTACGCTTCCAGGATCTTTTCGAATTTCTGATTCAGATCAATCGGCGGGACGAATTCCTTACGCCAGATTCCTTCGCTGGTACTCGAGACGTACCTCGAATATCTCGATTCTGCTTCCGCAAGCCGTTCTTTGAGTCGGACCTCTTCCGTGATATCGCGGCCAATCCCCATGATTCCAACGATTTCTCCCCCTTCGCGAATCAGTCGGCCGTTGAACTCGGCCATCTTGATCTCACCCGACTTGCTGATAATCCTCAGCCGATTCCGTGCACTCTCTGCCTGGCGGCGGAGACTGGACAGGAACCAACTCTTCACGTTCGGCAGATCATCGGGGAGAATCATGAACCCGAAATCTCTTCCCTGCACTTCCTCGAGCGTGTACCCGGTGACGACGGTGAATCGCTTGTTCACAAATTGGAATTTTCCCGATCTGTCGATCAAAACGACGGAATCGTTCGCGTACTCGACGAGACTGCGATACTGCTTTTCGGACTTACTCAATGCCTCAAGAAGGCGACGCTCCTCGAAGACGCCCGAGATTTCCGCGGCGATCGCGAGGAGAGCGTCAACATCCGAATCGGAGAATCCATACCGCTCATCTGATTCGACATTGATCACACCCAGCAATTCGGCTTCTGCATCGAGAATCGGCACACAAAGTTCCGACTTTGTCGTCAAGTCGTGCTTCCTGATGTACGCCTCCTCCCGTTCCACATCCTGAACAACCTTGGTAGATTTGTTGCGCGCAACCCACCCCAGGATCCCCTCATCGACGGATTGCTCGTAGCGGAGAGGGACACGGTCGGCTTCCGGACCGTCCTTCGCGATCATCCGGAGAATATTCCTGCGCTTCTCATACAGGAAGATTGAGACAAAGCTATAGCGATGGGTCTCGTACACCATTCGTGCGATGCGCTGGAGGAGTTCGCCCATATCCGGACGCTCATGGGCGAGTTTCTTGATCTGAAAGAGGAGCTGAACCTTTTTCACTTCAAGCTGCGTGGCCGCGTGAAGCTGGGCGTTGCTCAGCGAGAGCGACGTATGAAGAAGAAACAGCTCCAGCCGGGCCAGATCACGCTGGCTCAGAAGTTTCGAAGAACTCGGACTGTCGAGATAGAGCGCACCATAGAGCTCCCCCTTCAAGAGGATAGGCGCCGCGAGCGCGGATTGGAAGCCGACACCCCCCTTGAGAAGCATGCTGAGGCCGAGCGTGTTCAGATCGGACGGATCGTGGATCGCAATGCCTCGCCGATCGCGCACAACCAGGTGGGCGATCCGTTCGGCGATGTGTAACGCCTTGACGCGCTTCTTGTCGATGCCGAAACCGGTCGCCGTCACAACGGAGATCTGTCTCCCGTCTTCGTGAAGGCGAAACACCGCTACGCGCTCGGCGGCTGGAATGACTCTCAGCGATTCTGCCACGAGCGTAAACAACACGGCCATCGGATCCAGCGAACCCCCGATCGCAAAACCGCTCTTGTGGAGCTGGCTCAGTTCCTGTTCCCGTTCGACGCGCTCTGTAAACAACTGAGCGTTTTGAATGGCGAGGGCGGATTTCTCCGCGATTCTTTTTGCAATTTCCAGATCCTCCGGCTGGAACGGTTCATCGGAAGAGCGTGTGATGAGCAGCGTCCCGAGGAGCGTATGCTTCGAAAGGAGAGGGACAACGATCCGGTGTTCGATGGGCAATTGCTGTTCCGAAGGGTGATCCGTGTGGAGATCGTCTTGAGCGTTGTTGATAATCTCAGGTTTTTTCTTCTCCGCGATTTTGCCAAGCATACCGGCCCCCAGAGCCACCTCGACTTCAAATGATTTTCGCGCCGACTTCGATTCGCTCCGACAGAGCGACGGCACGAGCATCGCGCGCGCGTCGTCATACAGGTGGATGCCGGACAGGTCACATTTGACGAGTTCCGGGACCGTGTGCACGATCGCCTGGAGGACTTTCTGAAGATCGCGCTCTTCCAAGATCTGGCTGTCGACCTGGGTGAGGAGTTTGTACCGCTCGGCCAGAATTCTGTTTTCTTCGAGCAATCGTGCTTGGAGCACCGCCATCGACACGTAGGGGGTGACGGTATTGAGGAACTCGAGCACCTCTTCGGAAAACTCAGGGTCCCGAAGCCCGATAATAAATGTTCCGACGAGAGTCTTGCCCACCAGAAGGGGGAAGTTGCACAACGTCTTCACCCCAGCGACGCGCTGGGCCGCTCGCGCCAATTTTGCCGGTACCGTCAATTCCACAAAGGGCGCGAAATCCGATCCGATCCAGCGCTGGCCCTTGATCAAGCCGGCATGGATTGGCGATCGTTCCGGATCAAAGGGATAGTCGAACCTCATCAGGTCGACGCGCATGAGCTTCTGCGCAGACCGGATCAAACCACTCTGAGGTGCCAGCCCCAGCACGCGGAATATCTTCTTGTGCGGAACGTACTGTGTGACGATGACCGTACGAAACTCGAACATCTTCGCAAGCTCATCTGCAAACCTCTGCATCACCGCGCCGACATTCAGTTCCGTAATCGTCTCTTTCGCGAGACTTTCGACGAGCTGAAGTTCGCGCGAGCGATGACTCGGTTTTGTCTTCGACGGTCGCAATCCTCTCGGGTCGGTTGAATTCATTCTTCTCTATTCCTGATCCTAAACATCTAATTAAGCAAATTTTTCCCTCATGCAAAACCTCCCCATCGGTTCAAGCGTGGGTCGATTCATTGGTGCGAAATGAATGCTTTTTTCATATATTTATTGATGCGCGTTTGTTCAATCACAACTTGACCCAGCCCGATCCTTTGCCAATGCTGATCGGCGAACCTGCAAGGAGTTGAAGATGACACACCCGAATTCTTTCAATACAAAATCACAACTCACGGTGGGAAAGAAGACCTATTCCTTCTTTTCTCTCAAACGGCTCGAGGCAAACCTCGATCGTCCTCTGGCCCGTCTCCCGTTTACGCTCAGGATCTTGCTTGAGAACCTCCTCCGGCATGAAGATGGCCGGACCGTGCGCAAGGAGGATATCATGGCCATCGTGAACTGGGATCCCAAGAAAGAACCGGATACGGAGATTTCCTTCATGCCCGCGCGAGTCCTGTTGCAGGATTTCACCGGCGTCCCATGCGTGGTCGATCTTGCGGTGATGCGTGATGCCATCGTCAAGATGGGGGGGGATCCGACTCGTATCAATCCTCTCCAGCCCGTCGATCTTGTCATCGACCATTCCGTCCAGGTCGATGAATACGGTTCCGAGCACGCGTTCGCCCTCAACAGCCGTCTCGAATTCGAACGCAACAGAGAACGCTATACATTTCTCCGGTGGGGTCAGCAGGCATTCCAGAATTTCCGCGTTGTTCCACCCAACACGGGCATCGTTCATCAAGTCAACCTCGAATACCTCGCGCGTGTCATCTTCACGTCGGAGAAGAACGGCGAATGGATGGCATTCCCCGATACGCTCGTCGGCACCGATTCGCACACGCCGATGATCAACGGACTCGGCGTCGTTGGCTGGGGAGTGGGAGGGATTGAGGCAGAGGCCGCCATGCTCGGCCAGCCCATCTCGATGTTGATCCCTCAGGTCGTCGGATTCAAGCTCAGGGGTACATTGCCGCCGGGAGCAACAGCCACCGACCTTGTTTTGACTGTCACGCAGATGCTAAGAAAGAAGGGGGTCGTAGGGAAGTTCGTCGAGTTCTTTGGGCCGGGCCTCTCTGCCCTGAGCCTCGCGGACCGCGCAACAATCGGAAATATGTCTCCCGAGTACGGAGCGACGGTCGGTTTTTCTCCTGTCGATTCCGAAACTCTCCGCTACCTCCGTTTTTCCGGACGCGGCGACGAACTCACGGAGCTTGTCGAATCGTATTGCGCGGAACAGGGACTGCTAAGGACGGACGGGACAACGGATCCCACATACTCCGATACCCTGGAGCTCGATCTCGCCACAGTGGAACCAAGCCTCGCGGGGCCAAAGCGACCGCAGGATAGAATTTCTCTTGCTACCTCGAAGCGCGCCTTCCGCACGAGCATCTCGGAGACAGTCAAGAGCAAACAACAGGACGTTGACCTGACGGCTCTCAACGATTGGGTTCAAGGACAGCACGGTGCACCCGACTCTTCAACCCGTGTTTCCCTTCTTCCTGTCGCGACGGTGAAAAAAAACGGTACGGAGTTTTCATTGACGCACGGCTCAGTCGTGATTTCCGCGATCACGAGCTGCACCAATACATCGAATCCCTCTGTTATGATTGCCGCAGGACTCCTCGCAAAGAAGGCGGTTGAACGGGGACTGAAGACCCAACCATGGGTGAAAACCAGCCTCGCCCCCGGATCGAAAGTCGTGACCGGCTATCTCGAAGCGGCCGGATTAACGCCCGCGTTGGAAGGACTTGGATTTCATCTCGTCGGTTATGGATGCACGACATGCATCGGCAACAGCGGACCTCTCCCCGAGCCCATTGCCAAAGCGATCGAGCAACATGATCTGATCGCCGCCGCCGTCCTTTCCGGGAACAGAAATTTCGAGGGAAGAGTGAATCCTCATGTGAGAGCCAACTACCTGGCATCTCCTCCACTGGTCGTCGCCTACGCGATCGCCGGCACCATGGACATCGATCTCACTACCGAGCCGCTGGGAATCGGGAAGGATGGATCACCGGTGTACCTCAAAGACATCTGGCCCTCGCCGGAGGAGGTGCGCGAATCGACCCGACAGTCCGTTCGACCGGAGCTTTTCGATCGCGAGTACAAGAATGTCTTTCACGGTGATGAGCCGTGGCGAGTGCTCCCGGTACCAACGGGCAACAGGTTTGCATGGGAAAGAGACTCCACCTACATCAAACAAGCACCGTTCTTTGAGGGAATGCCTGCGCAACCGGATCCTCTGAAGAACATACGCGGTGCGCGCGTTCTCGCCCTCCTCGGCGATTCCGTCACCACCGATCACATCTCTCCTGCCGGTTCGATTTCTGCGAAAAGCCCCGCCGGAAGATACCTGATCGCGCACGGAGTTGATCCCAAGGACTTCAACTCCTACGGATCCCGTCGTGGGAACCATGAAGTGATGATGCGAGGAACTTTTGCCAACATCAGACTTCGCAATCTCCTTGCCCCCGGCACGGAGGGGGGCTGGACGATCCATCCCTCGTCAAGCGATCCTATCACGATCTATGATGCGGCGATGAAGTACAAAGAGGAAAAGAGACCCCTGATCATCATCGCAGGAAAAGAATACGGTTCCGGATCATCACGGGATTGGGCAGCGAAGGGGCCCAGACTGCTCGGCATCAATGCGGTCATTGCGGAAAGTTTCGAGCGGATCCACCGTTCAAATCTCATCGGGATGGGAATTCTTCCCCTCCAATTCAACGCAGGAGAAAACTGGAAGTCGCTCGGTCTTACCGGATTTGAGGAGTATGATATCGATGGAATCGCGGACGACCTTCATCCCGGCAAGATGTTGACGGTGAGGGCGAGTGACTCCACGGGAAAGGTGATCTCGTTCACGGCGACGGCGCGTCTGGACACGCCGAACGAGGTCGACTACTACCATCACGACGGCATCCTGCAGTACGTTCTCCGATCGCTGGTCTCGCAGTAAACGACAAAGGGGCTGACGCATCGCTGTGTCAGCCCCTTCATGACTGGTTCTCACACTGCTGTCAGGTTCGTTCCTGCTTCCACCACCTGTCCACAACCTCACTGACGCTCGTTTTCACTCCGCTTTGTTTCCATTTGTCGAAGAAACGGATATCGCCGCTCTCCGGTTCGGGGTTCGGGAAATCGACCTGGACGCGCAGCGGCATGGAAATCGCATCTCCAACCACCAGCGCCTCTCCTTGTCTCAGCGAGGGGAGGATTTCCGCCACTCCCGCGAAATTGTCCGGCATGAGACCCTTGATATAGCCCTGGTCGATGGGGTTGGTGATTCTCAGAATGATGAAATTGGTGCACTGCGACAGGATGGTTTCCGAGACCTCAGCCGGGCGCTGGCTGACGATCATGCAACTGACACCGTATTTCCGTCCCTCCTTGGCAATACGTTCTACTGTCCGTCGCGCGGCTTTTGTCCCTTCGCCGCCGGCTGGCAGATAGTTGTGCGCCTCCTCGAAGACGAGCAAGACCGGAAACTCACGTCGATTCTGATTCCAGAAATTGAAGTCGAACACCATTCTTGCGAGCAACGAGACGATTGTGTTGACGATGTCGAACGGAACCCCGCTCAGGTCCATGATGGTGACCTTTGCGCTTCCCTCAGCTCCGTACACCTTCTGCAGAAATTCCTTGATGGTATCCGTCGAAACGTACTTTCTCAATTTGAACATGAACGCGTATCGACTGTCGTTCAACCGGCTGTCCAGGCGCACGATGAAGCGGCTGAACTTTCCGTACAGGGGCCCCTCTTTCGGCGCCGATCCCAGACCCGAGATCTTCTCCGTGTCGAGGAACTGAATCTTTGCTTTGATTTCGGAGATATCGTAATAGACCGGCGTGTCGACGGTGATGAATTCCGCAAGATCCGGATTCTTCCCCTTTTTCGACGCGACGATGAGATCCTTCAGCACCGTGATCTGCGTGGCGGCGTTCTCATCCCTCTCATCGATGAACATCTCCCTGATTTCCTCGAAGTTCATGAACCAGTACGGAAGTTCAAGTTCAGCAACCGGAAGATGGTTTGAGGATCCCTCGAATGCTTTCTTGTATTCGTTGTGGAGATCGAGCATGATGATATTCGTATCGGGAAAGTCCGACACCTTCTGGAGCATCGATGCCACCGTACACGATTTCCCCGATCCGCTGGAACCGAGGACGGCGATGTGTTTCCCGAAAAAGCGATTGGGATCGAGGAAGGCACGTTCTTTCTCGAAGAGCGAGAGCGCGCCAATCGAATAGCCGAATTTCTGAAAGATGGAAAAGACCGCGGAAAGGTCGGCATCTTCCGTATAGTACACCGGTGCGTCGACCGGAGGAAGAACCGAGACGCCGCGCTCGTAGCGCCCGGCTTTGACGGTACCCACGAGGATTACCCTCATGACGTAGCGCTGAACGTCTTTCCCGTTGATCGGAATGTCCATCTTTTCAATCTCACCCACCATCGCAACGATGATCAGCTTTCCCACTGGCACCAACACATAACTCCCGATCTGCCCGAGAATGATTTCCTTCCCATTCACCTCGCGCTTGAGCGAGGTAATCTCCTCGTCAAGGACAACGGAGAGCATTCCGGCCTTGACTCCCCACACCATGCCGATACGTTTCTGTTCAAACATTGAGCCAAATCCTCCAGAACGTTATCGAATTCGTTTCACCACAACGATGGTCTTGTCGTCACCATCTTCAACACCCTTGGAGAATCCTTCAACGTGCGCGAGAAGGCCTCTGCAGATCTCTTCGGCGGACTTTCCGTGCAACTGTTCAATCCGATGAGCGAGGCGTCGTTCTCCGTATTGATCCCCCGAGCTGTTACGCGCCTCGGTAATTCCGTCAGTATAGATGACGAGCACGTCATCGGGATGAATATACGTATTTTCCACTCGATATCGTTCATTCGGAAACGGACCAAGAATTTGCCCCGTGGCTTCGAGGAACTCCACGCCACGATCCTTCGATCGGTACAGCATCGGACTGTTGTGTCCGGCGTTCGCGTATAGCATCAACCCTTTTCGATCGTTCAGGAATTCGGCATAGAACATGGAGATGAAGTGCTCCTCGGAGAACGTTTGCTGAAGGAGCGTATTCACGCGCGACATCAGCGACGGAATCTTCAGGGCAAGCGTCACTCCCATCCGAAGCGCTCCTGCGACATACATTGCCTGCGCCGCCGCCTTCAGCCCTTTGCTCGCCGCATCTCCCACGGCAATCGACAGGCGATCTTGATCGAACTCGCTGAAGAGGTAGTCGAAGAAATCTCCCCCTACAATCCGATCGGGAATCGAAATCCCATAGACATCGTAGTGGTGGAATTGCAGCGACGATTCGGGCAGAATGCTCTGCTGGATTTCCCTCGCTCGATCGATATCTTTCGCGAGAAGTTTCGCCCGACGTTCCATCTTCATCCTCGACAAGAGAGACGACACCGCGAGACTGATGATGTTCAATTCCGAAAGAAGTTCGGTATCCAGCGATTCCGAATTGAACGCAAGGAGGTACTGATACAGGAACGTCTTGCCGAAGGGGATACGGTCGCCGACACCGGTGACCGAATAGATTGTTATCCCTTTCTTCTTGAGATACCGGTCGGTTTCCTTGGCAATGATCGATCGCTCTTTCCCGACGCGGAGAAACGTCGGATATGAGGTGACAGGAATTCTGTACCCGTGGTCCAAGCGCTCGATCACACCGGTTTGGTAGACGAGCCGGTACGATCGGGAAACCGCTTCGTACTGCCAGACCCTTCCCCCCTGCAGATGGATCTTGTCACTGCTGACGATCTGGTTCAGAACGTGCTTGAGGAGATCCCGCTCGTTGCGGACGTTTCCGGTGGCAAAACTTTCGATTGTACGGTAAAGACGGCGTTGATCCACTGCGATTCCAATTGAGAATGAGACAATCAGGACTTACTGGAAAGGCGTTTCAATTCCTCGAAACCTTCGGCGCCCAGCACGAATTCGAATTCCGCGGCGAGGACCTCGATGGCGCTCAGGGCTCCCGTGTCATCCGCGTTACAGCATGATTTACGATCGGCGTACTCGAGGTCCTCGAGTTCCACCATACCCTGGTGGATAGTGATTGGATACGCGATGCAGAAGAATGGTTTCAGCATGAACCTGTGCTTCCCCTCGGCTGTCGCGGCGGCTTGCAGCACACAATGGCCGTTTCGCTTGAGGAAGACGCAACCGTACTCCCGTGTCTGTGTTCCCTCTCCCCTCCCCGAAGGAAAATCCGAATCGATTTCTTCTTCACCTTCGAACCACTTTGCCGGATTCTTTTCCTGATGTGGTTCCATGTGCTTGAGAATTAACAGGGCGTGGGAGAGGATCCTCGCCTTCTCGACGGGATCAACCAACACTCCCTGGGCGCAACATGTGGCATCACAATTCTGAATACTGCAACCGCTCTGGAATTTCCGGTCAATGAGGCTTCTCGGGACCTTCACGTCTTTGAAATGAAACATGCCATGGTTCCTCAGCACAAGAAAATCGCTCCGGGACATCGAGACTTCGGCCTTTCTGTGTTCATACGGGATTTTTCTTCACTCCATCACGTGTATTTCTTTTTCAACTCGGAAAGTTTCTTCAGGGCATCGAGAGGCGTGAGCGCATCCGGATCGATCGCGCGCAGTTCGGCGCGAATCTCCTCGTCGCTCATTTCGAACAGTGTCATTTGAACATCCGGCTCTCGCATTCTTCCCGTGGAGGGACGCCGCTGCGCCGATCCCTGGGTGTGCGGACTCAATTCCGATCCTTCGAGGTTTCGAAGAATATGTTTTGCCCGATCGGTGATCTCGTCCGGGAGACCTGCCATTTGGGCGACCTGAATCCCGTAAGAATGATCAGCCGAACCCGGAAGCACTTTATGAAGAAAGATGACCTTGTCGCCATACTCTTTGACATCGACTTTGAAGTTGCGGATCCGCGGGAAGTATTCGGCGAGTTCGTTCAGCTCATGGTAGTGGGTGGCGAAAAGGGTCTTCGCTCCGACCCGATCATGCAGATACTCGGAAAGCGCCCACGCGATGCTGATCCCGTCAAACGTGCTCGTTCCTCGTCCCACCTCGTCCAGAAGGATCAAGCTTCGCTTCGTTGCCGTGTTGACGATGTGCGCCGCTTCATGCATCTCCACAAGAAACGTACTCTCTCCCGACGTGATGTTGTCACTCGCACCGACGCGCGTGAAGATCTTGTCGACGATCCCGATCCGCGCCGACGCCGCAGGAACGAAGCTGCCGATCTGTGCCAGGAGGACAATCAATCCGACCTGACGCAGGTAGCTCGACTTCCCGCTCATATTCGGGCCGGTGATGATGAGTATCTGGCTTGACTCGGGATCTAGCGAGGCGTCATTTGGCGTAAACTGTTCGCCCGGGGGCAAGAGTACCTCGATGACGGGATGTCTCCCTTCGACGACCTCAATCACATGTGAATCATCGACCTGGGGACACACGAATTTGTTCGCAACCGCCATATCAGCCAGCGATGCCAGGCAGTCGAGCGATGCGATCGCCGACGCGTTCTTTTGGACCGATTCCGAATGTTCCGCGATCACAACGCGAAGTTCGTTAAAGAGCCGCGTTTCCAGGGCAACGATTTTCTCCTCGGCGCTGAGCACCTTCTGTTCATACTCTTTAAGCTCCGGCGTGACAAAACGTTCCGCATTCGTCAGCGTCTGTTTGCGGATGTAGTTGTCCGGAACCTTTTCTTTGTGGGTGTTCGTCACTTCAATATAGTATCCGAAGACATTGTTGAATCCCACCTTCAGCGACGGAATACCGGTTCGTTCGCGCTCCGATTGCTGAAGCTTGGCAATCCAATCCTTTCCCGAATATGCGAGCGACCGAAGTTCGTCCAGCTCCGTGTTGTATCCCCTCTTGATCACTCCCCCGTCGGCCAACGCAAGTGGCGGGTCGTTGTCGAGAGCCGATGCGATCGTCTGCACCACGCCTTCAAGGGGATCCAGTGCCTCTCGGAGCGAATTGATCATCGTGGATTCGAGCGATCCGATCGTCGTGATCAGTTCCGGAATCAGCGAGAGATACACGCGCATCTGGTTGACTTCGCGGGGATTTGCCCGTGCGGTGGCGATCTTCGCGATCAACCGCTCCAGATCGCCGAATTGGTGCAACACACCTCGGAGCACATTCCTCCTTGATTCGTCCGTGATCAACTCCCGGACCGCGTCGAGTCGTGCGTTGATGGGACCGAGATTCTTCAACGGGTGATTGATCCACCGTTTGAGACGGCGGCTTCCCATCGGGGTGACGGTTCGATCGATGACCGAAAAGAGGGATCCCTCTTCGGCTCCCTCGAGGGTGGAGGTAATCTCAAGATTCCGTTTGGTCGAGGGATCGAGCACCATGTGATCGCTCACATCATGCGGAAGAATCTTTCGGATGTGAGGAATGTTGGCTTTCTGCGTTTCCTGGAGGTAATGCATCGCCGAACCCGCCGCGACAATCCCGATGCGGAACGTCTCGATCCCAAAACCCTTCAGCGAATGAGTTTTGAAGTGATTGATCAGTGAATCGTAGGCATATTCAAAGTTGAACACCCAATCATCGATCTTTGTGTAGATGCCGTCAAAGGAGCGACGGAGAAGCGATTCGACGGTCTCTGCATCTCTCTTCTGCAGAAGGATTTCCGCAGGGCGGAGATTTCCAACCTGCTCGGCCAGGTGTTTCATCGGAAGCTCGCTCGCGCGGAATTCACCGGTGGAAACATCGACAAACGCGAAGCCGATCAGTTCTTCTCCATTCGCAATCGCCGACGGAAGCGCGACAGCGGCAAGATAGTTGTTGCGGCGATGATCGAGGACTTTTTCCGAGAACGCAACGCCGGGCGTCACCACCTCGATGACATCACGCTTCACAATCCCTTTGGCGAATTTCGGATCTTCGAGCTGTTCACAGATTGCGACGCGATGACCGGCTTTAAGGAGACGCGGAAGGTATGCTTCCAACGCATGGTGAGGGAATCCGGCAAGCGGTACTTCCCCAGCCGCACCGTTCCCCCGCTTGGTCAGAGTGATGCCCAACACCCTTGCGGTGATCTTCGCGTCCTCTTCAAACGTTTCATAGAAATCACCCATCCGGAACAACAGAATCGTTCCCGGATAGCGGGATTTCACCTGTTGGTACTGACGCATCAGCGGTGTTGACATGGAGAGGCAGTCACATTTCCATTGGATAGGAACCGAACAAGGTCGGCCGTACGGCTATGCAAAGATACGCAAAGTTGCGGGAGGAGACAAATACCTACCGAGATCGCTTTCGGGCGAGGGCGAATTCCACGATCATGCGGAGTGCAGTCGAGAACGAGTAACCGGCCTGCTCCGCCGATTCCATCAACGAGACCCCCTCGGTGAGGTCGGGATTCTGGTTCACTTCGAGGACAAAGGGGTGATCGTGCTTGTCCAGGCGGATGTCGAGACGGGCATAATCGCGGCAGCCCGTAATCTTGTACGCGTCGGTCGCGATTTCGGTTACCTTCTTGTGCGCGCGTTTGGAAATCCGCGCAGGGCACACCGAGTGCACCCGATGATAGATCTCGTCGAGCGGGTTCCATTTCGCATCGTAGCTGATGATTCGAGGATGATCTTCCGGAAGTTCGGAGAAATCGAATTCGATCATCGGCAGAACGACGGGGGGATCATTCCCGAAGACGCTCACATGCAGTTCTTTCCCTTCGATGAATTCCTCGACGAGAATCGGAGGGGAATACTCCGTGAAAACCTGCGCGAGCTTTTTCTTGAGCTCTTCATAGTCGTACACAACCGAATCGCGATCGACCCCTGAACTGGCATCCTCCCGGGCGGGCTTGATGATAAGGGGATAATGCAGACCGTGGCGACGCAGGATGTCCGGCGTCAGATGGATACGAAAGCGCGGCGTCGGGACGTCGTTTGCGAGCAACACCTGTTTCGTCAAGCCCTTGCGCTGACAGAGCGCGAGCGAAAACGGCCCCCCGCCCGTATAGGCAATCCCGTGAAGCTCGAAGAGGCCCGCGACCGCGAATTCCAGTTCCGAACGGTCCCTGAAATGCTCCACAAGGTTGAAGATCACATCCGGCGGATTCCGATGAAGGACTCGTTCCAGCTTCCTCAGATTCTCCTCCAGGTTCACCAGACGCACCCGAAACCCTTCCCTGCGAAGCGCTTTCACGATGGCTGAGTACTCCTCGCGGACGGTCAAGACATGAATATCGTACTCCGGCTTGAATCCCAGCGTGGCCGGATCGACCTGCCGCATCTGCTCGTATTCATCCTCCCCGATCTGGTTCACCAGCACAACGACCGATGGTTTCAAATCACCCATTCCCTCGACTCCGATGTTGAGCGAATATCCGCAACTTTCTAATGATCGGCAAGAGGACGCCGTTGATATTGGCTCAATCTTTGGGTAGTTTCGGTCTGACAAATTGAAGGTGATCGCGCGTATTATGGGTATCTATCCTCAACCCAATGATTGGCAGTGTGGACCGTTCGCCCTGAAGCATGCCCTCATCATGCACGGCATTCTTGTGAACGAAAACGAAATCTCTCGGCGTGCCGGCACTCACTGGTGGAACGGAACCGACGAGATCAAGCTCGGCCGCGCAGCGCGCGCGTACGATTGCGAACTTCAAATGGTCCGGAAATATGATCCCGAAAAAGCACGACGCGAACTCACCTCGTACCTTCGACGTGGAATTCCTTCGCTCTTGTGCATCCAGGATTGGAGTCACTGGGTCACGGTCGTCAAAGAAGAGAAGGGACAGTTCATTCTTCTTGATAGTCAGGAACCGGCCGTCGTGAAAATCGCGACGTGGGGTCAGCTCAAGCACATGTGGGTCTTCAAGCAGCAGGATGAGTACGACGAAGAGGCGATCCACAAGTTCTATGACTTCCATCCGGTGATCCCCTTGTTTCGTGTCAAGACCAAGGCGAGGTTTTCTCTTGCGCGAGCCAGGTACCTCCGGCGCTCGGCCAACCAATCCTTCGCACAGTTGTGGGACGAATTCGTCGAAGATCTCCTGAAGATTTGTAAACCCCGCACGGCGCTCAGCGAAAACGTCATCTCGCTGGGAGAGTTTTTCCGCCGGCACGAGCTGATGATTCTCGACCAGGTCGAATACTGGCACGGCAACATCGATCGTCGCGCCGCCGAGAAGATCCTCGACAACATGCACGTTGTCGCCGATACGTATGGTCTGGTAATTCACGAGGAAGATGTGAAACGGGCCATCGCTGGAATCGCATCGATCCTCACCCTGTGGGCCTCAAGCGAATTCGGGGTTGATCCCGTCTACAAACCTGTCAAGCGCAAGAGGAAGTAAGTCCTGCCGTCGCCCAACCTTCCCCAGGGGACATGCAAACCAAACAGGATCGTGTCCCCCACTCCGCTCTTTCCATTGCTTCTTTCAACCCCGTTAAGTATAATAAGCGCACTTGTGTCGATATCACCGCGATCGAGGAGATGACTGCACGATGGAACCAACTACGCGAGGGACCTGGGGCTCAAAGCTCGGATTCATTCTCGCCGCGACCGGATCGGCAATCGGTCTGGGGAACATCTGGCGATATCCGTACGTGACAGGACAAAATGGAGGAGCGGCATTTGTCCTCATGTATCTTGCGTGCGTGCTTGCCATTGGGATTCCTGTTCTCATCGCCGAGCTTTCGATGGGACGCCACACCACTCTCAATCCCGTCGGCGCATTCAAAAAGCTCTCCCGTTCGCGTTCCTGGCCGGTCGTCGGGTATCTCGGCGTTGCGACCGGGGTCTTTATCCTCTCGTTCTATGCTGTCATTGCCGGCTGGACCATCGCGTTCATTTTCCGAACCCTTCTTCATTCGACGACGAGCTTCAGCGATTTTCTCGCGGATCCGTACAGCCAGTTGTTCTATTTCGCAGTGTTTCTCGGACTCACACTCTTCGTCGTGCTGGGGGGAGTGGAAAAGGGGATTGAGCGTTGGTCGAAGATCCTCATGCCGATGCTCCTCGTCATCCTGCTCGGTCTCATTGCGTTCGCACTCACGCTTCCGGGTGCATCGGTGGGAGTGCAATTCTATCTGAATCCCGATTTCAGTAAGATTACCGGTTCGACGATTCTCGCGGCCCTCGGACAAGCATTCTTCTCGCTGAGTCTCGGAATGGGGACGATGATCACCTACGGAAGCTATCTTTCAAAGAAAGATAACGTGGTCACGAGTGCCGTCGCGGTGGGATTTTCGGACACGTTGATTGCCGTCCTGGCCGGCCTGGTTATCTTTCCTGCCCTTTTTTCCGCCGGCCTCGAGCCGTCTCAGGGTCCCGGACTCGTCTTTAATGTTCTTCCGACAATCTTCGAACAGATGCCGGCCGGCACGTTCGTTGGAGTTCTCTTCTTTGTTCTGCTTGCGATTGCCGCATTGACCTCGACGGTTTCTCTTCTCGAAGTTCCTGTCGCGTTCCTCGTGGATCAGAAAGGCTGGTCCCGCGCGAAGGCGGTCTGGATCATCAGCGCTCTTGTCTTTGTCGTCGGCATCCCGTCTGCACTCTCTCTTGGCGCGTCCGCGGGACTCACGTCGTTCGAGATTTTCGGGCAAACCGGCTTTCTCAACATGATGAATTTCCTGTTCGGCGATGTCTCACTCCCGCTCGGAGGGTTCTTCTTTTCGATCTTTGTCGGTTGGGTCTGGACGACACGGAAGGCGAGCGAGGAACTCTCCCTCGGAGCGGAATCCTCGAGCAAGTTCCTTCTTGCGATATGGGGCGTGCTCCTCCGATTCGTTTGTCCCGTCGTTATCCTGGTAGTCCTTGGCCAGAAACTATTCGGCTTTTAATCATCAGTCTCCGAAAGAGGCAATATGAACCAGTTCCTCGATCAACTTCTTGAAATCACCACACTCATCGCGGACCACATCTGGTGGCCCGAGATTCCCGGTGTTCCGTTCTTCCCCGGTGTCGTCGTCCTCCTGGCCATCACGGGGATCTATCTTTCGATTCAGACCCGGTTCATCCAAGTTCGCCGACTGGGCATGGCAATCCGGTTTATGCTTCGCAGCCGGAACAAAGCGGAGATGGAAGCTCGAACGGGAGACATCACGCCGTTTCAGGCATTGATGACTGCGCTGGCCGCAACGGTCGGAAACGGAAACATCGCCGGTGTCGCAACAGCGATCGCGAGCGGCGGACCCGGGGCCCCCTTCTGGATGTGGATGACTGCTGTATTTGGTATGGCGACCAAGTATGCGGAGGGAATGCTCGGACTCAAGTTCCGCATCAAGACAGCCGACGGGACCTTCAGCGGAGGAGCGATGTACTATCTCCGTGACGGCCTGCGGTGGAAGGGTCTCGGGAAGTTCCTTGCATTGTGGTTTTCCATTGCCGTCGTGCTGATGGCAACCGTTGGGAGCGGCAACATGGCGCAATCGAACTCAATCGCACTCGCTCTCCACAGCGATTTCAGCGTTCCGTTTATCTGGACCGGACTCGGACTCGCGATCATTGTGGGACTGGTGATCATCGGCGGGGTGAAACGGATTGCGGCCGTTGCCGAACGACTTGTCCCGGGAATGATCGTTCTCTATATGGGAGCGGGAATATACGTCATCATCACGAACATCGTTGTGGTGCCGGATATGCTGATGGTCGTCCTCGGATCTGCTCTGACCAACGAGGCAATCGTGGGGGGATTCCTCGGCCATACCGTGAAGGAGGCGATTCGTTATGGTGTTGCACGAGGGACACTTTCAAACGAATCGGGAATCGGATCATGTTCGATTCCTGCCGCCGCGGCAAAGGGAAATGAATCGGCCGCGCAGGGTCTCGTTGCCATGATGGGAACCTTCATCGACACCATTATCGTATGCAGTATGACCACCTTTGTGATCTTGTCGTCCGGTCTGCTCCATCCCGAAGCGACCGAAAAGCTGACGAGTACACAATTGACGAAATCCGCGTTCGCGGTCGGATTAGGCGCCGACCTCGGCGGATGGATTGTGAGCCTGAGTAGTCTGTTGTTTGGATACACGACGTTGATCGGCTGGTCCTACTACGGCGAACAAGGAGCAAAGTACATGTGGGGAACGCGGAGCGTTCTGCCCTACCGATACATCTTCTGCATCTTCGTGTTTTTCGGTGCGGTGCTGCAGGGAGACTACTTGCAGATCGTCTGGAATTTCGGCGACATCGGAAATGCGTTGATGGCAATTCCGAATCTGATCGGCCTCGTGTTGCTGGGCGGATTGGTACGCAAAGTGACAAACGACTACCTCAACAGATACGACAACGGACTCTTGACGAATCCGTTTGGGGACTGACGAAACACTGGTCTTCGACACGTCGAACCCCCGTGATGATCTGCATCGCGGGGGTTTTGTTTTGCCCCCCGGCTGACCTTTCTTCCCATATGTCACGCATGATCCTCCGCCCTGACTGATAGTTAATATGCTTTCATTTGACACAACGAGGCGAACAAGGTACATTTGCGTGAGTATCATATCCCTTATTTCAATGCTGACGGACGACAATCAGATTGCAGAACCGGCCGGACGTGTCAGCGACGAGACCACATTCTTCCCCAATCTAATCGAGCAGACAAAGTTTCCAGAACTCCCCTATCATCCATCACGCTGAGGCATCGAAGGATTCAACAAGATCAATCATACGTGTTTTGTCTCCGTCCTCCAGGCACGATTGATGGCTTCGATAACTCCGAACCGTCGGGATAATTCCTGCGCGCTCGGGAGGTCATCCAGGAAATCTGGATGTGCTCAAATGGACTGGCCGGAGTCTCCGATAGAAACACAGCTCCCGCCGCAATAGTGCCGAACGACGAGTGAGCTCGGTTGAAGAGCCAACAAGTCGACAAGCATTGATCAGTCCCCTCGCCCCACCGGCTCCATCACACCGCGAACATCATACTCGATTGAGTCTGGCCAACGCGTGATATGTGTCCCTCCAGTCACCTAGGTTTCTCGCGGAAAAAGAAGAGAACCTCGTTGGAAGAAGATCTCACTCTGTATCAAGAACGTGGCATCAACGTCCATTCGCCTCACAGCAACTCTTACACAAACAATCTCTTGTCCGATCGACAAGACCAACACATGTGGAGGTACTAACGATGAAAACCAGACTTCTTTCCTGTGTGTTGCTCGTTTTCACTGCCTCTCTCTGGTCACAGGAGCAGGTGCAGCAACACCAGACCCAGTCATCTCGGGAATCAAGGGTTATGCCCGAGCAACTTCTTGCCATCGAAGCCCTTGCCAGACAGGGTGGTGGCCACATTTCGGTGAGCTGGAATGAACAGAACGGAACGCCCACTTTCTTTTCCGGCATTCTCACACTAGCAAGGGTCACTGGAAGATCCACCGAAGAATTGCAGCGGGTTGTTTTTGAATTCCTCAAAGACCAGAAGATCATCTTCAAGATCGACGATCCTCAGAATGAATTGAAGCTTCTACACTCACAGATAGACGAACTCGGAATGGCGCATTTGAAGTTCAATCGAGTCCATAAAGGAGTTCCCATATGGGGAAGTCAGCTCATCGCTCATTTCAGCAAGGAGGGAATCCTCCAGACCGTTAACGGCCGTTACCATCCGTCGATCGAACTGAATACCAATCCTTCCATTGGCGACCAGGAGGCTATCCGCATTGCGCAATTGGAGGTTCGTGATCACACAAGCGAAGCTTCCGCTGAGTTGTATGTGTATCCGAAGGATGGTGTATTTGTACTTGCCTGGCGAGTGCGGCTTCCCTCATTCAAGTTTCCCAACATGAACGTTTTCATCGATGCATCGACTGGAGCCATTCTGAAAAAGGACGACGGTCTCCGTCACCAACGGCAAATTCGTGACAAACAGAATCGAGGCGTTCAGGAAGACAGACTGACTGCAAAAAGGGAATATGTTTCTTACACCGTCGACCCGGCACAAACGAGGGTCATTGCAGTTCCGTCCGGCGGTGAATCAGGAGTGCCAGATCATCCATCGAACCTCACCGGTGCCGTGGGAGGTCAGAGCTGGCAAGACATCCTGAGAGAAGGATTCGAGCAACAATTCCCGGGAACAGATTGGACACGCAAATACTCGGGAAGTACGAACGTATTGTGGGATACAACGAGTTTCAAAGCACGCAGCGGTTCAAAAAGCCTTTACTGCTCCCGAAGTGGGACATCCGGTGTCAATCCGTTCGTATCATCATACTACCCGACATACATGAACACGATGGTCCGGTTCGGTCCGTTCACCCTCGAGGATGCCACCGATGTGGTGCTGGAATACTATCACTGGACGATTACGGAAATGAACGCTGACTACTTCTGGGTTCTTGTTGGAAAGGACACCGTCAATTTTTCGGGAATTCGTTACAGCGGTAACTGGACTACTACTGCCGGGGCTGATCAGAACGGCTGGCAGCAGGACCAACTCAACCTCACGGTTTTGGGGTCCGACGATCTCAGAGGTACAAAGCAGGTGTGGATCGCTTTCTCCTTCACGAGCGATGGTTCGATCAACTATCGAGGAACGTTCCTCGATGATGTTTGGCTGGCTAAGGAGGCGGAACTCGCGGGCACGGCGGCCCAGGGAACCGGGCGCGGACTCGACGGCATCATGAAGACACTAAAAACAACCCGTGCAGGGACGGATTACTATCTCGTGGATATTTCGCGTTCCATGTTCGTCGCTCCCGCAATGAAGGAACAAGGCGTCATCACAACTTGGGATGCACGGAATGACACTCTCGGGTATGCATTCGGCAGTGTCACAAGAGTGAAAGATCCAAACGCCAACAACGTGTTCGACGACAATGAGAAATTGCGCGCGGCTGTGGATGCGCATCACTACACAGGGCTTGTGTACGATTACTTCAAAACGGTGCACAATCGGGAGAGTTGGGATGGAAAAGGGGGAACCATGCGTAGCATTGTCCACTATGGTTCCAACTACAATAATGCATTTTGGAACGGCCGCTTCATGACGTATGGGGATGGAGACGGCGTTCTCTTTGGAAACCTGGCCGGCGGGTTAGATATCATCGCGCACGAAATCACGCATGGCGTGATCGAATCTTCTGCAGACTTGATGTACGAGAACCAGATGGGCGCACTCAACGAATCATACGCCGATGTGCTTGGGACGTTTGTGGAATTCTACGCCCGCGGCGGCGGTGGGAATTGGCAGATGGGAGAGAACGTCTATACTCCTGGAGTTGCCGGCGATGCGCTGAGGGACCTCAGGGATCCGCATCTGGGGGCCAACTGGCAGCCCGCTCACATGACTGAATACGTCAATCTCATCAACAATAGCAGCAACGATCTCGGAGGCGTGCACATCAACAGCGGCATCCCGAACCGGGCCTGCTATCTGATTGCCTCCCTCATCGGCATCTCAAAAACCGAGAAGATCTACTTCCGCACGCTCGCAGTATATCTCACAAACACCTCTCAGTTCCTCGATGCTCGAAATTCTTCACTTCGGGCCGCGGCGGACCTCTACGGATTGAACTCTCCAGAGTACGTTGCTGTGGAAAGCGGCTTCACTGCCGTCGGGATCACCCCGGATGCATCACGCGAGCTCGTCTACGACGATGGATCTCCGACCGGCGGATCTTCATGGACCGGATCCGGGGGAATGTATGCAGTCCGCATGACCCCTCCAGCGATTCCTGCGACAGTCCAAAAAGTGGAGTTCTACTTCACAGGATATACGACCAGCTATCAATGCTATGTCCATATCTTCAAGGATTCAAGCGGAATCCCCGGGAGTGATCTTATCCCCAGGTTCCGCATCTATCCAGGGATTGGTGGTTGGTACACCGTCGATCTCTCAAACTATATTGCCTCGTACCACACGGTCGTGAACGGCGACTTCTACGTTGGCATCGAGTATGACGGCACGAACAGACCCTATCTTGGTTACATCGAGGGATCCAACGGTCGGAGCTGGAGCCGATCGAGTAGCACGGCTGCGTGGACGTTGCGAGATCGCACGTACTACATCAGGGCAGTCGTTAGCGAAGTGGTAAGCTCACCTGCGGCTCAATTTGTCGCAACACCCGTCTCGGGAAATAGACCCCTCGCAGTCAGCTTCACTTCGCAGTCGACAGGGACCATCCTCAGCTACTTGTGGAGTTTTGGTGATGGCTTTACCAGCACTCAGCGCAATCCTACCCATACCTATACGGCCGACGGCGCATATGCTGTGTCTCTCACGGTAATCGGCCCCGGGGGTATGGCTCACGAGATCAAGAACAACTACGTTCGTGTTGGTCAAGTCACGGACGTGGTGGATACCGAGGCGAGCGCGATTCCGAAAGTCTTCGCTCTCGAGCAGAACTATCCGAATCCATTCAATCCGGCAACAACGATTCGTTTCGCTCTGCCTCGTTCATGCCACGTTGAACTCAAGATCTACAACGCAATCGGGCAGGAAGTTGCCGAGTTGGTCGATGCCGATTTTGTTCCAGGGAACTATTCCGTTCAATGGAATCCTGGAATGATGCCGAGCGGCGTCTACTACTCCCGTCTCCGCGCCGGCGACTATGTCGACACAAAATCGATGGTGCTCCTGAAATGAGGAACGAAAACTGTCTAAACAGATAGGACAGGGGATTCTGGACCAATCCGTTTGGCGACTAGGGGGCGGGTTCTATTTCAAATGCGAGATCCCCGGAGTCGACACGACTCTGGGGGTTTTTGTTTATTGTCAGACAAGCCGATGTGTAAAGCGTTTCATGTCCGTATACTTGCGAGTACTATAGCATTGGGCGTACATTGATTTCAGGATACATGTAGCACCAGTAGAGGAACTACAATGGGAAGAATTTTTGACGATGCTACCTCCGAACAAGAACAATCATTTATCGAGGAACGGCGCACATTCGCCTTTCTCGCCGCGTGGCAATGGCCGATAAGTTGGGCTCGACCTGCGCGCCGGCACAAGCGTGCTGCTGACATCTTGTACGAGATTGCATATCGTGCAAATGAGCGAGACACGGCGAGATTTCGTGAGAAGCTTAAGTCTCCTTCGCACCTCTCGGGTAAATCGGGACCTCTTGAGGGAGAGGAACTCTACGATTTCTTGGACACTGAGTTATTCGAAGACTACCTTCTCCTGCTTGGCTATGCTCTTGAGTGTCTTCTGAAGGGATGCTTGCTCGCGATCGAGCCTGGACTAGCTGAGAACAAAGAACAACTTAGGAAACACGTTGCCACTCACGACCTCTCACAGCTATGTATAAACTGTAGCATCGCTCTCTCAGATGACGAACAAGACCTCATGAATGTTGTCACGAGATACCTGTACTGGGGAAAGTACGCTGCCCCTCTTCGTGTGCAAGACATGCCAAGCCCTATAGACACCGACGATCAGCACACGAAGTCCCTGATTGTCCATCATCCTTACTGTAAGAGACGAGTTCAAGTGCTCGCCGATTCGATCTATGAGCGAATAGAAACACGACTTAACACCCTCCGCACTCCGCCAGAGGACACGAAGGGCGCATGATCATAGAGGATACGAAGGCCTCCATATCAAATCCACTCATCCATATGAAAGAACATGTGACAACAAAAAAAAGATTTCCGTTGCCGGAACCTGTCACTCTTCTCTTCTGTGCCGCGTGTTCTTCACGCGAGCGCGGACGATACGACAGCAACAAGGACGATTTCTCGATCTCGAAAAATGTTTTGTCTCTCGAGTCGACAAATCCCCGTAGCATCCCTTGCTCCGGGGATTTTCGATTGTACATGGCCATCGTGCGCAATCGACTGTTTTGTAGAGTTGTCGCTGGCGACATTCAAACGGAACTTTTATATATTGGCAGTGTCCTAAAGACTCACGTGTAGACGAGGCAAGAAGATGAAAGAAGTGGTCATAGAAAACCCAATCCTGAATTCTCCCTTCCGTGAACCTACGCGTCACTTTCGCTTCAATGATGCGGGAATCACAAACGAGGTCGCCGACGGGGAGCGAAGGGTTAGTTCCTATTTTGTCCCGATCGCTCAGCCGCGAAAAAAGACAAAGAACCAGCTGACCTTCGAGACAGAATGGACCGAAGACCGGATCGAGGAGAACAAGTTCATCAACCAGATCCGCGAGCGCGTGGCCCAATGGCGAAAGCAGGGCTATCCTCCTTCGACGATTACCAAAACCACAAAGCTTTTGCTCGATCATTGGCAACGGGATGATCGTGCCCGTAAGCTGTTCTTCTGCCAGATCGAAGCAGTCGAGACCGCCATCTATGTCACAGAAGTGGCCAAAAAGTTGGGTGACAGCTGGATTGAAAACAAGATTCATGCTGCCAACGCTGAGGCAAATCCGCTGCTGTATCGCATCGCCTTCAAAATGGCTACCGGTTCAGGCAAGACAGTAGTCATGGCAATGATCATCGCGTGGCACGCCCTGAACAAGATTGCAAATGCGCAGGATCCTCTTTTCTCTGACTCGTTTCTGATTGTCACGCCAGGCATTACCATTCGGGATCGGCTGAGAGTGTTACTGCCCAATGATCCCCAGAATTACTACCGCGAGATGGACATCGTTCCTGCCGATTTGCGGGAAGAGCTCGGCAAAGCGAAGATCATCATCACGAATTTCCACGCATTCAAACAGCGTGAAAAAATCTCGGCTGGCAAACTGACCAAGAGCATTCTTAGCGAGGGGAACGGTTCAGCGTTCACGGAAACTCCCGATCAAATGGTCCGCCGTGTCTGTCGAGAGCTTGGGAACAAGAAGAACATCATTGTCATCAACGATGAGGCTCACCACTGTTACAGGCGAAAAACAGACGGCGAGGAGGAAGTCCTCAAAGGAGATGACCGCAAAGAAGCCGAGAGGCGTGAGGAAGAAGCGCGGATTTGGATTTCCGGTCTCGAAGCCGTCAAAGCGAAGATCGGACTCAAAGTAGTCTACGACCTTTCCGCAACGCCGTTCTTTCTCCGTGGATCAGGTTATCCGGAAGGCACTCTGTTTCCGTGGGTAGTGTCCGATTTCTCACTTATTGATGCTATCGAATGCGGCATCGTCAAAGTACCACGCGTTCCTGTCGCTGATGACTCGATGGTCGGCCAGCAGCCGACGTATCGCGACCTCTGGCTCCGCATCAGGGAACATCTGCCAAAGAAGGGGCGTAAGACTCAAGCGCTGTCAGGTGAACCTAATCTCCCAGCCGAACTTGAAGGCGCCCTGCAAAGTCTCTACCTGAACTATGCGAAGTACTACAAGAAGTGGGAAGAGAACACCGAGGCACGATCTCGCGGTCTCACGCCACCCGTCTTCATCGTAGTCTGTAACAACACAAATGTCTCGAAGATGGTGTACGACTACATCGCAGGATGGGAAAAACAACTTTCGGAAGAAGAAGCCATTGTCGTGCCCGGAAAGCTTCCCCTCTTCAGTAACGAAGAGAAGGGCCGATGGAGCTCTCGACCAAACACAATTCTTGTGGACAGCCAGCAGTTGGAATCCGGCGAAGCAATGAGCGATGACTTCAAGAGAATCGCTGCTGCCGAGATCGAAGAGTTCAAATCGGAATATCGGCTCCGGTTTCCGGGCCGCGACGTTGACAGTCTTACCGACGAAGACATCCTCCGGGAAGTTATGAACACCGTCGGAAAGCCCGGTAAACTCGGCGAGCAAATCAAGTGCGTCGTCAGCGTTTCGATGCTGACCGAGGGATGGGATGCAAACACTGTCACACATATCCTCGGCGTTCGTGCATTCGGGACGCAGTTATTGTGCGAACAGGTTGTCGGGCGCGGCTTGCGGCGCATGAGCTACGTTGCAATCGATGAGGGCATGTTCCGACCCGAATATGCCGAAGTGTATGGCGTTCCCTTCTCGTTCATTCCATCAGCGGGGTCTGCCGTTGATCCGCAACCCGGACCGATGCCGACACGAGTTCGTGCCCTCGAAGAGCGAATCTCCTGTGAAATCACCTTCCCTCGTCTCACCGGTTACCGATACGAGCTTCCGGCAGAACGACTATCAGCCAAGTTCACAGATGATTCCAGGATGGCGCTCTCTACTGCCGATATTCCTACAAAGGTCGAGAACGCTCCCATTGTCGGAGAAATGAGCATTCACACGCTTGATGAGCTGAAACTCAGACGTGAACAGGAGGTCATCTTCCTCCTTGCGAAGTTTGTGTCTGAGCGCTATCTGCGCGATGCGGACAACAGCCTCAAACCCTGGCTTTTCCCACAACTCTTGAAGATCGCACGAGATTGGCGGGAACAGTGCGTCACGCTCAAGGACAACACATTCATCCAGCTTCTCTTGCTCATCGAGTTTGCAAATCAGGCAGCGCAGAAAATCTATCACGCCATCGTCAATGCAGAAGTTGGGGGCAAGCGACTGTTGCCCATTCTTCGGCCCTTCGACACCATTGGCTCAACCCGCTACGTGGATTTCGATACGACCCGCTCGACGTACCGCACACGGGAAGACAAATGCCACGTGAGCGACGTTGTTCTTCATAGCGGCTGGGAGGCAAAGATGGCTCAGACCCTTGAAGAGATGCCGGAGGTGCTTTCCTATGTGAAGAACCAAAATCTCGGTTTTACCATCCCGTACACGATGGACTCTGAAGAGCACAACTACACACCTGATTTCATCGTGAAAGTAGTGGACTGTTACGATGATTGTGTGACATTGGCATAATGCCGGGCCATGGTTTCTCGTGCCCGGTTCGTGGTAAAGCGCCACGAGATGGTGGTTCGATGACGGTTACGCTGTTGCTCCCATGAGCG
>Ga0194126_10000074_pt1 | contig 140744 bp, 128 predicted proteins | sample TA2KigC150mmetaG_FD_148641 | JGI IMG/M metagenome (GOLD analysis project Ga0194126, IMG submission 148641) | Freshwater microbial communities from Lake Tanganyika, Tanzania - TA2015035 Kigoma Deep Cast 150m | ecosystem: Environmental > Aquatic > Freshwater > Lake | place: Tanzania: Lake... | reverse complement strand
ATGATTGTTCTACCTGCGTTGCAAGGTTTGCCTTTTTATCGTAAGGGATTCTCCGGTCATGGCCGTCGGCAGGGGTAAATTTGGTTTGAAGAAATAACGTTTCACGCCTGATTTCTCCGTCAAAGATGGATTGCAATGCCTCGCCTACAAGGTGTTCCTGATAATGTCTCGGTTGGTTTGCGGTATCAATTGCATTGAAGCCCGCCGACAGAGCCGTTCTAACGAGATCAGCAGTCGCGCCTTCCTTCCAGGCCGTTCCGTAAATAAATGATGGTATTTTCATGGCTGTTTTCCTGTTTTGTCTTTTACACTCTTATTTTTAACAACTTTCAATGACACCGCAAATCTTCTCATATCAAAGGGATAAAATTGTATTTTTTCCTGAGCATACGGGCTGAGAAGTGATTCTAAATCTTTTGCAGTGTAGGTTCTTACATGATAGGGACTCGGCAAGAGGTCTTCTTTGGGCACCGTGATAATTAATTTTCCACCGGGTTTGAGTATGCGAACGGCTTCTTTTACCACTTCTGCCTCATTTTCAACATGTTCCAATACTTGTCCGAGATAGACGGTATCAAAATAATCGTTTTTAAATGGCGTGTCAAAGAGATTGCCTGCAATAAAGTGAATCTGATCAAAATGCAACCTTTCTTTCTCTGAACGGGCAAATGAAAGGGCGTTGAGAGAGGCATCCAAACCTACGGCAGAAAATCCGGAGGATGCCGCATACAGCCCGACGCAGGCCCCCAAACCGCATCCCAGATCGCAGAAAAATCCTTCCGCAAGAGACACCACACCCTGATGGTATTTTTTTGCAAAGCCGCGCTTCAGGGCTAATCGGGGAAACACATAGCTTAACCATTTGTACCGCTTACGCCGAAACCAGCTTTTGTTTCTCTGCTTTCGGCTATCCTTTAACTCTGACGACCAAAAGTCATTATAGGTTTTTGTTACATTATCCATAGATTCACCTGCGGTTTTTGATCAATGGAACGAGCCCCTCCCAAACCTTCAAATACTCCCACCTTGTAATCAGAGTATACCGGAGGAGAAATATAAGGAAAACAAATATCTTTCTGTATTGTAATGAACTGTTTTCCGAAAATACACTTTTCCAGAAACCGGAAACTTTGTTAAAAAACTGCGCTATCCTCATTATTTGTTGAATTTCTTTATTTCTGTCATTACAAGCGCAAGATCATTTTGCGACGCCCGAAAGAACACTGCTTTGTTTGCAATTTCCCGGTCTGCTTCGTCCGTAACTGTCTGCTTAAGGAAGTTGTACAATTGCAGCGGAAAGACCGCTTTGTAGTGATGATTGATATAACAAAGGCTATCCCAATATCTGCCCGCCATGATTCGGCAACAAGCCAGACGATATTATAGTTTGATTCCGTCCAATCATACTGCATTGGGTGCAACGGATAATGGAGTTGTGAATTCTTTTTATCCAGTTTAAGCTGCGTAGTCCTCTTAGGAGCAACACCAAATTTCTTCGCCCATCTTTTAAAAGTAACGGGTATGTAAAGAGGAAGGGGCGCCTGATGCCGACAATACCGGGGTATTTGCCTCCAGATGGCTGATGCCGTAAGTAAAGAATTGAAAGTTAAAGATCAGAATAATAGTAACACTTTAGCTTTTTGAAAAAGACTTCGAATCCCTTTATTTTATAAGGCATCTCTAATATTGACGTATGGAGCAAATTTCACCTCCATTAACTCCGCACTTTAGTGCGGAGATATCCACAATAAATACACCGGCTTTGGTAGAGACAGGTTTGAAACCTGTCTCTACAACCTGGTACAGTAAAAGATATTGGGCTAACTTTACCTCAGGGCTGAAGCCCATGATTGTTTCTCCCCTTAACCCCATGCTGAAGCATGGGGTTAAGACATGGGAAATTTTTCAAAAAGCTAAAGTGTTACGAAATTAGTGGTTATTTAATTATTTTATCGGTTAACGACCAAGCTCGCCTGCCCGCAGCGTAATAGCGGTCAGGTAGAGCGTTTTGTTAGGCGTTCTGTCGTCTTTGTTAAATCAAGTAAAGACCGCAATGCCTTATTTACCGCTTCTGAATCTGTAAACACTTTAGCAATATCCGGCTCAAGCATTACAACATTCGCTTCCTCTGACATGAGGCGTTTGTGATACTTGCCTCGAACAGCTTTCGAATAATCAAAATCGTATTCGGGGCGTAATTCATCACTAATTTTCTTCTTTTTAGCTTTCATGTTTTTTCCTTTCGTGCGCGGTTGCAGTCCTCGCGCTGATAATACGTATTGTTTTTCCTCTCTCGGTATGCGATACCACAAGCAAACGACTACGAGAAGAGTAGCCAATGGTTATAAACCTTTCCTCATCAACAGAATGGTCAGGGTCATCAAAAGTTGCCGATAACTGGTCATAAAATACTGTCATAGCTTCTTCAAACGAAACCTTATGCTTTCTAAGATTCTTTTTTGCTTTTCCCGTATCCCATTCAAATTCCATGGTTTACTTTATTATCCTTTATGGTCTGGATTTCTTTACGATTTAATTCAGGAACAACCCGTCCAGATTCAGAAAATAATTCCAGGCGATCTACTGCCTCAAACACTTCTGTTGTAAACATTTGTGCATAATAAACTGAATCCCTTGCAATAAAATTGGCGTTAGGCAAGTTTGTTGATGGAAAATATTGGGCTTCGTTCATCACCTCAACCTACGGCATTTTTTCAAATTTTAAATCCATTTTACGGATTGCCACATCTAAACCGCCGGATTTGTTTGGAGTAAAGATGCTACATTCTGGGTATCCAGATTCAGTTTTTAGAGAAACCAGATAGAATCCGGCACCATTGGCTCTTCCTACCATATGTTCATTCATAAGGTCTACAATCTTACTTTGCCAATCTAATATCCGCTGATAATTATGCTCACCATTTAAAAATGACGCTTTTATAGTCTGAATGGTTCCGCGATGAAGAACTTCTCCGCATTCAATATAAAGCTTTTTGAATTCTTCGAACGTTAGAGCATTTGGCTTGGAGTTGCATTTAATGCTGTGGTTTCCCTCTGGAGTCGATTCGCGGGTAACAGACTGTGGAAAAGAATGCTTATAGTTATTATGAAGCATCTTCATAATCTGCTCTGCATTCCAAGCTTTTTGAGAATCTTTCTTTTTTGCTAATGGCAAATCCCCATGAAGCTGTAAGCAACCTAATGCAATTAGCTCGCACATGTATCGAAATTGGAGATAAGCATATTCGCGAGCATAAGGCGGTAATAAGTTTAATTTCCCTTCGCAGGCGTGAGCCACAAGCGCTATCCGGATTACCAATTCGTGCATCAGTGGTAGATATTCACGAACAGCTTCATCCGTTGAAAATTCAGGTTCTTTAGTCATAAATGAGTTTGCACATGCCTACCGCCAAAGCTCATCTGCCGCTATGGAGCGCAGCGGAATAGCGGTCAGGTGCAGCGATTTGTTATGCAGTAATTTTCTCTTTCTCTATTTGTTGATAAGATATATCCGGCAGATGCGCTGTCGTTTTCGCATGCTCAATTGTCATGCTAACAATATTGCCCTTCTCATCAATGTCAATATATACATTTTCTGATATTTCTCGAGTTTCTTTTACCATCTTTTCTGTAAATTCCACCAAAGCAGTATCAGTATCATTAAAATACTTTATTTTCATAACTTACACCTCCTTAAAGTTCCTATCGAAGAAAGCATTGTGAATTGTTTCTCCATCTTCAAGCAATATAACACGCAAATATTTTCCTTCCTCTTCAATCTTTAACCATTTTCTTATTCGGCCATCGGATTGAATTTCAGTTTTAACAGGATTCTTAATAGTGAACTCAATCCATTCATTTCTAATGTATGCTCTATCATGCCTTTGTCGTGTATAGAGAAAGTATTGTGTGTATTTCATTTATCCTATTCCGCATAACATGAATTAGGCGTACTAATAGCCGTCTTATTTTACCGCTATTAGTACATATAATACGCTTACAGGTGACTTATTATACGGCTATTTCGGTATATAATTATGTTTTTAAAGACTCTGGTTACATAATATCGTAATTACAAATCATGTCAATATACTTTTTTCAAGTCGAAAAATAGTTAAAGGTTGGGTTGAGCTACAAAACCTAACAATAAATTGAAGAGAATAAAACGGTTGATGTTCCTAATTATTATTTATTAAGGAATATTGTCTATTGTCCAGATGTATCTCTCATGTCTCTTATCATGTAAATTATTCCAATCTCGTACTTTATAATAGATACTTTTTCAAATTGACCGTAAGTTTTATTTTATGTACGATAACAAAGCATTGAAAATGTTTAAGTATTAATATTTTACCGTAGTTTTGCAATGCCATTTTAAAAAGAATCTTTTTTTGCGTGCTTATCGTTATTGGCATTTATTTATCTGCACACATAGATATATGATATTGGTATTATCCGGCACAGAAGAGGGAAAAGAAATCGTTAGACAACTTCACCATGATGGTTTTAACGTAAGGACCACTGTGGTTACAGAATATGGAAAGAAGATGTTTGAACAAATCGGGCTCGACACCATTTGCATTCAGAAACGTTGTGACAAGGAAGGTTTTCTGCAACTTATCCGGGAAAATGGAATCACGGTTATTATTGATGCCACACATCCTTTTGCGGCTGAGGCAACAAAAAACGCTTATGAAGCATGCAGGACAGCCGATATTAAATATTTTCGTTTCGAACGAAAAAATTCAGAAATAACAGATCATCCGCTCATACATAAGGTTCCTTCTATTGATGATGCAGTAGAAAAAGCAGGAGAGCTAGGAACGAATATTTTTCTGACAACAGGTATTTCCGGAGTTTCAAAGTTTATTCCTTTAAAAAGTAAAAAACAACTGTTTGTGCGCATTCTTCCCATACCGGAACATATCGCTTCATGCATTGAAATGGGCATATCTCCCCAAAATATCATTGCAATGCATGGCCCTTTCTCAGAGGAATTGAATAAAGCCATGTTTCATCAGTATGGAATTAATACGATAGTTTCTAAAGAAAGCGGCGGAGTAGGAGGGGTAAAGGAAAAAATTCAGGCAGCGATAGATTTGGGCATCGACACGATTTTGATCACAAGGCCTGCTTTAGAACTGCCACATGTTTATACAAGTGTTACTGACATATTGAATGAAGTAAAAGCAGTATGTTTGGTTGAGTAAAGTGAAGCGAAACCCATATCGGAAAAATTAATTAGGTTGGGTTTTAAAAGACAAAAAACCCAACGACTTTTCTTTTTACCCACCCCTAAATCCCCTCCCCGGAGGGGATTTAGGGGTGGATTTCCTTCCAAGAGGGGACTTCTAATATTCCCCTCTTGAGAGGGGTTCGGGGTGTGTTAAAGGCATAATGAGAAACTTTTAAATTCCTAAACATTTAATTAGGCATTCGGCAACTTTTAACAGAGTAGGGTGGGCATCACCCACCAAACGTAGAGACGCATTGCTATGCGTCTCTGCAAACAACGTGAGACGGTGGGGCAATGCCCACCCCTTATAAAGATTGAAATTCCTAAACATTCAACTAATTGAATAACTATTTCTGGGGTAATTACTGTAATGGCGCCTATTGAACTCGATGGTAATTCGCTGACGCTGGATCAATGTATTCAGGTCGCAAGAAATAAAAGAAGTGTTCGGCTAAACAATGACTCATTCTCCCGCGTTAAGGCGGCGCGTAATTGCGTGATGAAGGCATTGGAAGATGACAGGGCAATCTATGGCCTGACAACAGGATTCGGGGCGTTGAGTGATAAGGTAATTTCTCATGAACAAACGAGACAATTACAAAAAAATATTCTCATGAGTCATGCCGCAGGAGTCGGCCAATATTTTGATAAAGAAACCACACGGGCAATTATGCTTTTGAAAATCAATGATCTGGCAAAAGGGCATTCCGGCGTTACGATCGAGATATTGCAAACGTTAATAGAGATGTTGAATAAAGATGTGTGCCCGATGATTCCGGAAAAGGGTTCTGTGGGCGCCAGTGGCGACCTTGCGCCGCTTGCACATATGGCATTGGTATTATTGGGGGAAGGAAGTGCATTATTCGATGGAAAAACAATGCGTGGCGATGTGGCAATGCGAACAGCAAATATTGGATTGGTGCATCTTAAAGCGGGGGAAGGCCTGGCGCTCATCAACGGAACACAGGTAATGACCGCGATAGGGGCAATGAATGTATACGATGCGCTGAAATTATTAAAAATTGCCGATATTGCCGCAGGCATAAGCATGGAAGTGCTTCTGGCCTCGAATATTGAATTGGATAAACGTATTCATGAAGCCAGACCTCATAGGGGGCAAATCACCAGCGCCGACAATATCAGGAGAATTATACAAGGCAGTGAAATAGTGTCGTCTCACAAAGATTGCTTGCGCATTCAGGATGCATATTCTTTACGTTGTTCTCCGCAAGTGCACGGCGCTTCCCGGGATGCGCTTCATTATGTAAAAAAAATAATAGAAATCGAAATGAATGCCGCGACAGGCAATCCGTTAATTTTTGCTGATGCAGATCAGATTGTTTCCGGAGGCAATTTTCATGGCCAACCTGTGGCCTTAGCGATGGATTTTCTCTCCATTGCGCTTTCTGAAATTGCTAACATTTCGGAAAGACGCATTGAACGGCTGGTGAATCCACACTTGAGCGGATTACCCGCCTTTCTCATCAAAGATGCGGGATTAAATTCCGGATTCATGATTGCGCAATATACTGCCGCATCCCTTGTATCGGAAAACAAATCGTTGGCGCACCCTGCAAGTGTCGATTCAATTCCTACTTCTGCAAACAAGGAAGATCATGTGAGCATGGGCACAATCTCTGCGCGGAAGTGCCGCGAGATACTGAGAAACGTCGAATATGTGCTTGCAATTGAGTTATTATGCGCTGCCCAGGCAATGGATTTGTTTACCAATCTCAAGGCAGGCGCAGGCACTATGGAGGCATACCGATGTATACGGCAGCATATTACTCACATGGAAAACGACCGAATTATTTCTGAAGATATAAATACCATGCACAAACTTCTGAAGGAAGGGAAGATTTTGCAGGAAGTCGAAAAAAAGATTGGTGATCTTCAATAAACGTTATAAATATATTGTACGATGTACAGGTTCAACAAAAGATTTTATTGAGGTAAAAAAATGAAGATAATATCATTTGGTGACATACATGAAGATATCAGTAAACTAGCGCACATGAAACAGACCATTGAAAATGCAGATTTGGTGATTATTTCAGGCGATATTACTAATTGTCATGGGAAAAGCCATTCGGAACCGGTAGTGAAGGCAGTAAAGAAGTTTAAAGACAAGGTGTACGCTCAGTATGGAAACATGGACATGCAGGAAGTAAACAATTATTTGACAGATATTGGCATAAATCTGCATGGAAGAGGATACGTTATTGAAAATGTCGGAATTTTCGGCTGCGGAGCCTCTAATCCGACTCCTTTTCATACTCCTTCTGAAATCAGCGAAGATGAGATAACGGCAAACTTGTTAAAAGGATTTAACATGATAAAGGACGCTCAATGGAAAATTATGGTATGCCACACTCCGCCAAAAAATACGAATATTGATACCATCAGTAACGGAATGCATGTCGGGAGCACAGCGGCAAGGGAATTTATCGAGAAACACAAACCCCATATTTGTATTTCAGGGCATATCCATGAGGCGAAAGGAAAAGATACAATCGGGGATACGGTTGTCTTAAATGCGGGCATGTTCCGCGACGGCGGGTATATTGAAATCGATTGCAATGGGAATACATTCTCTGCGAATGTGAAATCAATAGCGTAGTGCAATTTTAAATATGCTTGTTTATATTGATTTCCGTTTTAAATTTATGGTAGTATTCTGAAAATTTATAGAATAAAAGTAAAAATAAATGTTTCTGAGGCTTTGCGCGCGCCGGGAAGAACACGGTGCGAAGGGGACTTTGTCCTCCAAACAACTTTATCACTGTAATCTATAAATCAAAAAAAAATGTTATTATTTGGATATGATTAACGAGGCTGACAAAAAAACAATTCTTGAAATATCTAAAAAATATCGTGTAAAACGCATAATACTTTTTGGTTCCAGCATAGACCCTAAGAAAGAAAGCCGGGATATTGATATTGGCGTGGAGGGTATTTCCGAAAAAGAGTTTTTTCGTTATTATGGCGACCTTCTATTCGCGTTATCAAAACCTGTCGATATAGTAGATATTTCTGGGACATCAAAGTTTGTCAAGTTAATCTTGAAAGAGGGAATTCCTCTCTATGGCTGATTATCAAGAGAATATTGAAGCTGAATATGAGGCCATAGAAAGAACAATTTCTGCATTTCCCACAAGAGATTTATCTCAAATCTCAGAGCTTGAACTTGCCGGAGTCGCTGCTTTCCTCCATAATTACTATAACGGTATTGAAAATGTGCAGATCACCTATGAGCCTTTTTAGGGGGAGAGATTATTACACATATATTGATTACTTAATCAATGTTTCCGGCAAACACAGAGGGGAGATTGTTGGAATACAGTTTGTTGATATTTTACTTCAAGCTGTTCTCAGAAAAGTTATGCGCAAATAATAAAAATATTGTAAAAATTCTAGCAATGTTTTGCACAGGATTTTAGTTATGCTGGCGCTCCACCAAATCCTGTGAAGACAAGCGTTCGATTTATCAATTACGGGGTTACTCAAGGGGTAGTCTATGGTTGACCATTTAGTTCGGTACCGAATAAATACAAACTGGAGGTATCATGTTCATCAGTTTGTTGAGCACACAAGAGCCACCGCAAAAGATAAAGGCTGGAATAAAAGAGGGCCATTGTCCGCACTGGAATATTGTAAGGGCAATGCCGATTATGCAGAGGCCCTCAATCATTGGTTGAAATTCATGAAAGAGGAGGAGAGATTTTCACTCTACGTGCATTTTGCCTCAGTAAGTCTTGAGGATGCCAAACAATCACTGTTGCTCCTAATCGACCGCCAAAGCAATGACCCACTCATTCGAATGCCCTTATTAAGAGATGCGTTTACCTGTTACTCCCGACCATTCAAATACAGCTATGGACGACTGGGGTTAAAATTTCGTCTTGAAGATGACGTTGGCACTCCTTCTCCTAAAGAAATACATGAAAAGGTCATCCGTGATCGAGACCAATTGTATGCCCATTGCGATTTATCTGCCAAGGCTCCACGAGTATCTAAATTTGGAATTGGGCTGAAAATTGCAGGTTTCGATTGGAATGATTACGTTACAATCCTGCCTGCTCTTAAGAATGTCTTCGATAGTGCGCTTGCATTGGTACAATCCTACATCGAGTCGGAGGGAATGAACGATATCGCAACTTTCTTCAGCCGATTCGAGGTTGTAGATGGCCTGTCTACAAAAGAACCCGAATTATTGAATCAAATTTATGGATATAAATTGAACAAGGCTAATTCATCCGACGCAAAAAAACCGCGCGGCTAATTAGCGATGTTATATAAAGAGGAAAGGCCATGACATGGAACTATCGAGTAATACGTAAATTGATAAAAGAAACCAATGAGTGTATATATGAAATACACGAAGTATATTATGATAAAAATGGTCAAATAGAAGGTTGGACGAAAGAATCAGTAAAACCTTCCGGTATTACATTAGCGGAATTAAGAGAAGATATTCGATATTTTTTACGAGCATTTAGAGAACCTGCATTAGAAGAAAAAATAGAAAATGGAAAAGAGGTATTGGTGGAGGATGAATCAGTTATTGATATAAACTCCGGTCACTATTTTGAGTTTATGGACAGAGTATCGGTAGCATTGGACTATTTGTATCAATTTGTAGGTAGCCATCCTTTATTAAAAAAAGAGCAAGAACTGAAAGAGAATTATTCAAAGGTAGAGGAACTATTAGCATATCTTTATCAGAAATCTGGTGAATATTGGAGTAAAAACGGCTAACAATGCGTTCCGGACTGACACGTTAGCCGTAAAATTATGAGAATTAGCCTTTCATTATCACTTAACACCAATAAGTTTTTTCACTAAAAGAAACGCGTCGTCTGCGGTGTCAACCAGGTGGAATATATCCAGATCTTTTTTGCATATTGCGTGATTTTCCTTAAATATCTGATTTTCGATCCAGTCCAAAAGCGGTTTCCAGAAATTTTTATTTACTAAAATGATAGGAACGGGCTTGCTTTTTTTTGTTTGAACAAGAGTGATCATTTCGAATAATTCATCAAGTGTTCCGTATCCGCCCGGGAAAAATATATATACCTCGGAAGCGAAAGACAGCATCAACTTGCGCACAAAAAAATAATTAAATTCGATGGATTCCTGAACATATTTGTTTGTTTCCTGTTCGTGCGGAAGTTTTATATTTATGCCCACCGATTTTCCTCCGGCTTCAAAGGCTCCTTTATTCGCGGCTTCCATCACTCCCGGCCCTCCGCCGGTAATTACTGCAAAGCCTGCCATTGCCAATTTATAACCTAATTTCTGAGCGTCTTTGTATACCTGGTCGTTAAAACCGAGACGTGAGGTTCCAAATATGCTTGCGGCAAGTTCATATTTTTTTAAAAATTCATATCCATTCACAAACTCGCCGATAATTTTAAAAAGACGCCAGGAAGAAATCTCCTCATCATGATTCTCAATAACATTGGTAATTCTATGATCAGGGGTTATTTTTACTTTTCTGTGGCTTTTCTTTGCACCTTGTTTGTTTTTCTTTGGCATCGAATCTTTTTCCTCTATTGAATTTTACCAATATGTGTCGCAACAATTTCTTTAGAATCCCTGCAAATTTGATAATTCTTTAAACCTATTCATTTATAATATATCTCATGGTGTATTGCCAGATAATATTGGATACAGTAGAGAGTTCATTAATGAAGAATAGAGAAGTAAACATCATGAAAATTCTCTATTTGCCGATAACTATTATATCATGAGATCCGGATTAATTTTATCCTGATGAAGCTTTCACAAAATCGGCTATTTACAAAATATCATTATCTACTTATAATTTAAATATCTAGATTTATTATCCAAATATTTTTATTCTCCCGGTAGCGCTATCTTGATGGTTATAGAAATTTTAAAAGAAAAATACACAGAATTGCTCAAACGCTATGTTGATGATCATGAGGCATTTCAGCGAAGCATTGCGGAAGAGTTAGGGCGTGATTTCGCACAATCAAGCATTTCTCCCGAAGAGTTAAAAAATATACATGAAAATGCAGTGCATACTGTCACTCACGAATATTCAAACAATGGGGCGATAAAACGGGAAACAGACTTCGCAGTTCCCTTTTTGGAAATCCTCATGTCCTATAGCAGCGCCCTCCAAAGAACGGAAAAAGGAAACCCACGGACGGCAAATGATCTGAGTAAACTCGCTTTCGCCTTTAACCAAAGTTCTAATATCATTACAATCACTGATAAGGATGGCGCTATAGAATATGTAAATCCAAAATTTTGTCAGGTCACAGGTTACTCTGCTGAAGAAAGTATTGGGAAAAATCCTCGTTTTCTTAAGGCAGGGGATATGCCTAAAGAAACCTATCAACAGTTATGGAAAACTATTACTTCCGGTGGAGAATGGAAGGGTGAGTTTCATAATAAGAAAAAAAATGGAGAATCCTATTGGGAATATGCCTCAATTTCTCCTGTAAAAAATGATGAGGGTATTATTACCCATTTTTTGGCAATTAAAGAGGATATCACCGCACGCAAACATGCCGAACGAAGGCTAAAAGCACAACATTCCGTTACCAGAATCTTGTCAGAGGCTGATACCCTCGCGGAAGCTATGCCAAAAATTCTTGAATCAATTTGTGAAGCGCTGGGATGGGATTTCGGGGAAATTTGGGAATACAATACATTTGTAAATGCATTAAGCTGTACGGCATTATGGCATGTGCCAACACGTCAATTCAACGAATTCCTGGAATCTACGAAAAATATTTTGTTTACCCCGGGTATTGGTCTTCCCGGCCGCATTTGGGAGACTAAAAAATCCGCGTGGATCCCCGATGTCACAAAAGACACAAATTTTCCCCGAGCATTAATAGCCGCAAAAGAAGGGTTGCACGGCGCATTCGGGTTTCCCGTTTTGAATGCGGGCAAGCGCCTTGGCGTAATTGATTTTTTTAGCCATAAAATACAACCGCCGGATGATGATTTGCTGAATATGATGGATGCCATAGGCAAACAAATAGGCCAGTTTATGATGCGAAAAAACGCGGAAGAGCAGTATAGTAAATTATCTCAGGCAATAAACCAGAGTCCGAGTTCTATTGTTATTACCGATAATAACGGTGATATCGAGTATGTAAATCCAAGCTTTACAAAAAATACCGGATATTCGTTGGAAGAGGTTATTAGAAAGAATCCGAGAATATTGAAATCCGGCGAAGTTCCTTCCGAATCATATAAGGAATTGTGGGAGACAATCAACTCCGGCAAGGAATGGAGAGGCGATTTTCACAATAAAAGAAAAGACGGCACCTTTTTCTGGGAACATGTTTCCATATCTCCGATAAAAAACAATAAAGGCACTATCACTCATTTTGTCGCGATCAAAGAAGATATTACGGAACGAAAAAATTTCGAATCGAGACTCCTCTATCTTGCAAATAACGACCCGCTTACCAACCTGTTTAATCGCCGGCGATTCCGGGAAGAACTGAATACCATGCTGGCGCAATCCCTCAGATACGGAATAAAGGGCGCTCTTTTATTTCTTGATCTTGATAATTTCAAATATGTCAATGATACTCTCGGGCATCAAAAGGGCGACGAACTCCTGAAAAAATTTGCAGTTTTATTACGCCAGAGAATGAGGGAAACAGATATATTGGCAAGATTTGGCGGAGATGAATTCGCGATATTATTGCCGCACACAAATGCTGAAAAGGCAATGGAAATAGCAAGGCACATAATTGAACTGGTTCGTGAAAAAATGCTTATGGACGATGAAACTCACCCCGTTGGCATCAGCATTGGTATTGTATTATTCCCTGAACATGGCACCGATGCGGATAAATTACTCGTTTCCGCTGATCTTGCAATGTATATGGCAAAGGAAGATGGGAAAAATTGCGCCCGTATTTTTACCCCCGAACATAAAATAAAAGTGGAAACACGTCTTACCTGGGAGAGGCGTATCAGAGACGCCATAAAAACGAATCAATTTGTCTTGCATTTGCAGCCGATAATGAGCATCAAGAATAACAATATCGGAAGTTATGAGGCATTATTGCGTATGCAAAATGAAGACGGCGAGCTTGTTTTGCCGGATAATTTTATTCATGTAGCGGAACGCTTCGGACTTATCAGCGACATTGACAAATGGGTTATTTGCAAGGCAATTCAACTTATTGCCGAATATGAATTTGACAAAAAGGGGTTATTTTTGGAAGTCAATATTTCCGGGAAGGCGCTCTCCAATTTAGAATTGCTGAACATCATAAAAAATGAGATAACAAAATTATCTATCGATCCCGGCTGTTTAGTGCTGGAAATTACCGAAACGGCTGCTGTTGAAAGCATAGTTGACGCACAGAATTTTATCAAAATGCTGAAAGGAATCGGATGCCGTTTTGCAATCGATGATTTTGGAAGCGGTTTTTCCTCTTTAAGCAATCTTAAACACCTGGAAGTAGATTACATGAAAATAGATGGGAGTTTCATCCGCGATCTGCCAAATAATCCTGTAGATCAGCACCTTGTAAAAGCAATGGTGGAAATTGCCCGATGGTTGGGAAAAAAGACCATTGCGGAATACGTAGGGTGTAATGATACGATTCAACTATTAAAGAAAATAGGGGTAGATTTTGCGCAAGGGTATCACATCGGAAAGCCGATGGAAATCGACAAAAAGTTTTTCATCAACGAATTTGGTTCAAAATGACGTTAAATTAAATATTCGGCACCTTTTAACAACGTAGTGGCAAGGCGCGCCTGCTACTACACGAACAGTTTGAAATTCCTGAACATGTACGTAGGGGGCAAAATGACGATTTCAGGTGAAACCAACAAGTTGTGTGCCGATGTATCCTATGGTATTCATTTCTTTTGCCTTCTGTGAGAATTACACTGAACCCTCCATTTTAAACCAGACTCCATTGTAGTAATTTGTCCTTCCCATTTTGACAGCTATTATATATCATATCTTCTTTTAAAATAAACAAATATGCCAAATACCCTGTTTCGCAATAGTACAGATTTGATTTGGAATTTTTATTAATTGATTATTATATCAAAAAGAGGTTTTGTTTTATGAATAAGAGCTTAGCTACTAATCTGATTTCCGGTATTGTCTTTCTTATTTTGTACTTTTGCCCTTCTTTTTTTGGAAAAACAGCCCTCGTCTATGCAAGTATTTTTGCATTGTCCGGGGCTTTGACAAACTGGGTAGCCATTCACATGTTATTCGAAAAAATCCCAGGTTTTTACGGTTCCGGAATAATTACCCTCAGGTTTGAGCAGTTTAAAGAAGGCATCCGTTCACTGATTATGGAAAATTTTTTCACGGAAGAGAATTTTGCGAAAGTTACACAGGAGACATTGCCGCACACCATTAAACCCGAACTTGTAATGGAACAGATAGATTTCGACAAAGTATTTGCGGGACTTGTCTCCACCGTTAAAAAATCCTCCTTTGGCGGCATGCTGGATTTATTCGGAGGAAAAAATGCACTCGAACCCCTGAGAGAACCTTTTAAGGGCGAAATGGAAAAACAGGTGACGGAAATTATAGAAAATATCGATATCGCCACAGTGCTGCAGAAAGAAACAGACTTTGTTTCCTTCAGGGCAAAGATTAATACGATGGTGAATGCCAGATTAAATGAATTATCCCCGCAACATGTAAAGGAAATTATTGAGGATATGATACGAAAACACCTGGGCTGGCTTGTTGTATGGGGAGGGGTATTTGGGGCATTAATTGGTTTTTTCAGCGCCATTTTACTATAACAAAATATAGTTTTACTTTTTTATTAATAAAAATATATGCAATACGGCACAATACTTCCCGGTAATATTCGTAATATTTTCAAAAACATTTTTTCGCTAAACATTATTTCTGTATTTTTTATCTTCTTTTTTTGTTCAGGAATATTTGCACACGAAATAAAAACTCCCCGCGATGTTCATCGGGCGCTTCTTCTTGTCAAATCTGAGGTGGAAAAATTACGACAGCAGTCAAAAACAGAGACTCCCTGGCCGAAGGTAGAACTATTAGAACATCACGATTCACGTCATGTACTCCAGAAATGTTATGAGGTGCTGGAAAAGATCAACAGATTAAGAAAAATCAAACGTATCGGTGAAATTACGATTCCTATGTATCCTTCGGGAGATATTACGTCAGAAGAAGAATATGATGCATCTTTGCGTTTGTTTGAAGAATTGTGCATTATCACGGGCACCGCAAAATCACATCTTGTTATTCCGTCCATTGATAATACTGTTTCAATAGGAGAAGACGTAAACTATCAACTTATTTCAGAAATATCCAGGGCATTTGATCCTGTGCTTGGTGTGGAAGGATTTTCAATTGACGATATTTATGTTATGGCGCAAAGAGCTCTGGAGGATATCAGATTTCTTCGCGTCTCACAAAATATGCCTGAAGTAACAGAAAGAGATGATTTTGACACGCCGAGAAAATGGCACGCAAATCATATCCTGCGGGAAGTATACGTATTACAGGAACGGGTAGCGAACGCAGAGCGCAATTTGTGGATGGATTCGTGTGAAGTTCCTGCATTGCCGTATCGGAAAATAGAAACAAACGAAGTGTATGATGCCGTTCTGTCAGTTATCTCCGAACTTCAGCGTATAAAGTATCGTATAGGTATGGAATATCGTGTTAAACTACCGGAATTACAACAAAACAGGACTCCAAATGACGTCATCTTTTTGTTAAAACTCGCGCAAGATACATTGCCGCCATTCGACGGAAGCATGCCTTTGATACAGCAAAATCCCGATAATTTACAAAAAAGAATGAAGGACGTTTTTCTCCTTGCGAATAAATTAACTCATTATCTGAAATCTGATCATAAACTTCATAACATTGCGTTCTCCCCCGAAACTGTCCATTATAATAATAATGACAGACAGCCCATACATGTGTATCAAAAGACTCTGGAATGTATGGAGAAAATAAACATTCTGCGCCTAAAAGCAAACTATTTTCCAACGGCAATTAGTGATTATCCTCATAGCAATGTGACCAACAATGAGCTTTACGAAATCATTCAGAGACTTATTGATGAATTTAATCTTTTGCAGACTATGGAACATGGAAGGCCCATAGTGTTGAATGAAGACGTAGATTGCGGCAATGACAACGTCAGTTTTGCCGATGTTTGTAACATTATGTGTCGAAATTCATCCCACCTGGATGCCTTGATCGGTTCCGAGGGCTACGATATTGATGATGTATATAAAAAAGCATTGCAAATTATTGACGAATTGTTGATGCTTGGAAAGCACCTCAATATAAGCCTGCAGGTCCAAAATCCTTTACTTCAGGAGAACAAAACCCTAAATGATGCACATCATGTCGTACGTGAAATATATGTTCTCCTTGAAAAGATTCAAGCATGGGCAAACATCCGGAAAATAGCGGTATCCGATTGTGAAATTTGTAATGTGACCCCCGGTGACATTTACAATGAACTGGGAATTGTTCTTGCTGAAATTGCAACTCTTCAAGAACATCTTGGTGTGCCTGGTGTATATGGACTGCATGTTCATGAGCATGAACACGAATACGAACATAGGCCTGATGCCGGATCGGGGGTAATAACTCAGGGACAGGTATATCAAAAAATAATGTATATTCACAATATAATGCAGATATTTCTTAAAAACCCCAGGTAAATCAGGTTGGGTGCATTCCCGATTTTTTGTAACCGTTTATGGGATTGGTGTGGGTAGACATTCTATGTCCAGCTTTTTTAAAAAAAAGTTAAAGAGTTCTTTAGAAATCAGGTATTAAAGAGTCATAGCCCAAGGGATATTTCTTGCCTTGAGGTTTTGAATATGCAATGCCTCATCATAGGAAGTCCCCGTTGACCAAACAGCGAAAAGGATTTTGATCCATTTTTTGCCGAGGTTGCGTAGAATGGTAAAATGGCTTTGGTTTCTTGCCTTGTGGTAATCGTAATAAGCCCGTGCCCATGAAGAAGCTTTAAGGCTGGTAAATGCCCAATCGCTAAATGTTCTTCTGCGTGGCCGTACACAGGCATAGCGGATGGATACTTTTTCCCATTTACCACTTTGCTTGATAACCGGTACACAGCCAGAGAGTTTTGCAATTTCTCCGGCAGAGTGAAACCGGTGGTGAGAATCTTTGTTGTTTGGACCAAGCGCTGCAACAAGTTCAGGGGCAAGGCGATTGCCAACACCCGGAAGGCTTTTTATTGAATTTGATTCCGGGAGATTGTTGAGAATTTTCTGTATTTCCTGTTCATAGTAATTCAGGTGTGTTTTCAGGTTTTCGAGTTGGTCAAGAAGCATGAGCAGGCGAAGTTTCCCGGCGCGAGCGGCTATGTTGTCCGGTTGTAGTGTTGGGGATTGAATTGTTTTCCAGAATTCATCGATTTTATCTGGATAGGGATAGCGGTGTTTCTTGATGAATGCAAGGAAAGTTTTTTTCTTGCAAGCGCTCAAGGTGTTGTGGTCGGGAAATGTCTTGAGAAAATCAATGAAGATTTGTGAATCAAGAGAAAATATTTCCAATGCCTTTGGGTAGAAGTCCTTCAGGCAGGAAATAATCTGGTTAATGATCCTGGATTTTTCATCAACAAGTTTGCGAAGGTCGCCGCATAGTCTGTCGAGAAGGCGGTAGTCTTCGGGAAGGGGCACAAGGGCCTTAAATCGGTGACGATCGGTACGCAAGAGATGGGCAAGCGCCTGTGCATCGAGAATGTCAGACTTTGCCTTTGAAAGTACGTGCCGGTCTTTGTAACGGTTGACGGCCTTTGGATTGATTGCATAAACCGTGTATCCTGCTCGCAAGAGTTCGTGCACCAGAAGTCCACGGTTTGTTTCGATGGCAATTAAAACATCGGCAGGAGATTTTTGATGACTTGCGATGGTTGTATGAAGCAGGGTAAATCCATCGGGTGTGTGATTAATCCGGAATTGGTTAAGTGTTTTGGCTGAATCATCGGTGATAACAATATCGTGATGATCATCAGCCCAGTCTATGCCAACATAAATCATTTTTTGTTGCACTGAGGTGTCTCCTTACATGAAAAATAGTTCTTTTGATATTCTGATATCCTGATAGAGCAATTTATTTCTGTTTTCGTTGATGGCCTTATATGGACTTTTTCAGAACATTCCATTGATCATACGGCACAGAAAAATGAGGAAAGGAAGATGAGTAGGTCTACACAAGGTCATCGCATGACAGGGTGGATAAGACTCTATCTTCCTTACTCTCTCATGGTTGTACCCGTGATTATCACGGGGCGGGCAGGAGTGGTTAACGGAAGGAGTCCGTAGGACGACTGGAGTTAACCACTCCCGCCCTGAAAGAGTAACTATTTTAGTTAACTCTTACAGTATTTCAATTGATTAATATTAATTCTATACACCTTAACATATAAGGCGCTGGTTTTTGCGCCGTATCCACCAACGATTGTCTGACTTATCAGAAGATAAAAAATGAAAAACGCGTTATTTCCGCAAAAAAGAACGTATACCATTAATAAAATTACTGCTATTGCCATCATTTTTATTATTGTATTGGCAGGATGCTTGTATTCATATGACAAAAGCCGTTTCGCAGAAAGTAATAGCATGCAGAAAATCATAAAAGTCGGCATTTTGCACTCGCTCACCGGTTTCATGGCAATGAGCGAAAAGGCAGTGGCAGATTCCGCTTTGTTAGCCATTGAAGAAATTAACAATAGGGGAGGTGTTTTGGGATGCAGGATTGTTCCTGTTGTTGTTGACGGAAAATCTGACGCAAAAACATTCGCCCTGGAAGCCGAAAGGCTTATAGTGCTTGAAAAAGTGCAGGCAATATTCGGTTGCTGGCTTTCTGACTCGCGTAAAACGGTAAAACCCGTGTTGGAACGTTATAAACATCTTCTCTTTTATCCTGTTCAATACGAAGGCCTGGAATCATCACCCCGCATAATTTATATGGGCGCCACACCGAATCAACAAATTATTCCGGCAATTCACTGGTGTTTTCAGCATCTTGGAAAGAAATATTTTCTCGCCGGGTCCGATTATATTTATTCGCATCTTGTCAATACCATTCTCAGGGATAAGATAACGGCAATGGGAGGGGAGGTGGTTGGCGAACACTATCTTACATTTGGCAGTAAAGAGGCCGGTGAGTTGGTTATGCACATTAATGAATCCCGGCCTGATGTCATATTGAATACGATTAATGGCGAGGGCAATATCTCCTTTTTCAAAGAATTGCGTAACGCGGGAATATCTCCGGATAAAATTCCCACTATGTCGTTTAGCCTTGGAGAAAATGAAATTGCAGCGATTGGAATAGAAAATATTGCAGGCGATTATGCCTGCCGGAGTTATTTTCAAAGCATTGAAAATGATGTAAACCGGAGATTTGTTGCAATGTTTAAAGAGAAATACGGCAAAGACCGTTGCGTCTCCGATCCGATGGAAGCGGCATACATTGGCGTACATCTCTGGGCCAGGGCGGTCGAAGAGGCACATACCGTAAATACCGACAATGTTATCATGGCTATGAATGAAATAAGCATGGCAGCGCCGGAGGGAATCGTTCACTTTGACTATACGAGTAATCATTTGATAAAAAATGCCAGAATCGGAAAGGTCAATAATGAAGGACAATTTGATATTGTATGGACGTCAGATACTTTATTGAATCCACGACCTTATTTATCATACAGAACGAGGGAAGATTGGCATCGCATAGAACAGGAATATCATTCACGTTGGGAAAATTCCTGGTCTATGAAGAAATAAGCGAGGTTTCTATGCATAAAAATAAGGAAGCAAAACCAAAAGTATTTGGTTTAACAGGGAAATTAATGATTTGTTTTCTCCTGGTTGCATTGATTCCGTTGTCTGTTTTCGGATATGTGGGGTACCTGAATGCCGTTAAAACATTGAGGCATCAATCAATGAGTCATCTGGTGACTATTGCACAGACAAAAACAATGCAATTGGAAGATTATTTTCGTGGGATAGAAAAGGCGATCGTAAACCTTTCGCAGAACCCTGTTGTCACAGGTGCAATACAACAATTTGATGGGAAAAATGAAAATGATGATTTTGTTTTAGAAGACACTCTTGGCAAAATTCTTCGGTATTACACACAGGAACAATTGAAAATCTATGATTTCATTTTTGTTAACAGGAAGGGAGATATTGTATTTTCATTAATGAAGGAAGACGATTTCGGAACAAATTTATTGACAGGGCAATATAAAAACTCCCAACTGGCAAACGTATTCCGGCAAACACTGTCACTGTCGGAAACGGACATTACGCCGTATGAATATTATCCTCCCTCTAATCAGATGGCTGCTTTTGCGGGCGCGCCCATCTGGAGGCAAGGAGCGATTCTTGGAGCCGTATGTGCGCAGTTGAATGCAAATATGATCAATGAACTTGCGGGGAATTATACAGGACTGGGCAAAACGGGGGAAGTCGTCATCGGTGTGCGCAAAGGTTCACAAGTGGAAATATTAACGCCGCTCAGGCATGATCGTGATGCGGCTTTTAAGAAGAAAATACTCATAGGATCGGAATCGGCGCTGCCCATTCAATATGCAGTTCAGGGAATGGGAGGCATAGGACATTCGATTGATTATCACGGTGAAAAAGTTATTGCAGTATGGAGATACTTGCATTATCCTAAATGGGGAATTGTCCTGAAAATGGACGAAAGCGAGGTTTTTGCGTCTATACAAAAATACAAATATGGAATGATTTTTATCTGGTTCCTGACGATTTTGTGTGTTGTATTTGTCGCAATTTTTATCTCCCGCTCAATTACACGTCCTATTGTGGGACTAAAAAATATAACTGAAAAAATCGCTGCGGGGAACTTATCGGTAAATTTTAATATTTCTGCGAGGGATGAAATCGGACAATTGGCGAAATCCTTTAATACGATGGTAAAAGATCTGTGCAAATCTCAGGAAATGATTAAAAAGCAGACGGAAGAATTATTTCGCTCTAATAAGGAACTCGATGATTTTGCGTATATTGCTTCACATGATTTGAAAGAACCATTGCGGGGCATTCATAATTACGCAACCTTTTTGATTGAAGATTATGCGGACAAACTCGATGATGAAGGAAAAACCAAACTCCTTACCCTGACAAAGCTGAGCCAGCGGCTTGAGCACTATATTAATGACCTGCTTTACTATTCCCGGCTTGGCAGAACAAATGAAACCTATCGTGAAACCGACCTGAATCAAATAGTAGAAGAGTTAAAAGACACTTTGCAAAATACACTGCATGAGCAAAACGTCACCATTCATATGAATAGCACGCTGCCAACGGTGTATTGTGACAAATTGCGAATACGTGACGTATTTTTAAATCTAATTACCAATGCGATGAAATATAACGATAATAAAGAGAAAACCATTAACATTGGTTGTTATGAAAACAAATCGGATAATAAACAGACAATATACGTCCGTGATAACGGCATTGGAATACAGGAAAAACACCTTGAAACGATATTCCGTATTTTTAAACGTCTTCACGGAAAAGATAAATACGGCGGAGGCACCGGCGCGGGACTTACCATTGTTAAAAAAATTGTGGAAAACCATGGAGGCAAAATTTGGGTGGAATCTTCTTTCGGCAGCGGCACGACATTTTATTTTACTCTTGGAGAGAAAATTGATGAAAAAAACAATTGAAAATTCACTTATATTATTGGTGGAAGACAGCCCGGAAGATTACGAAACAACCGTAAGGGCATTCAGAAAATCAGGTTTGAAAAACGGTATTGTGCATTGTCAGGACGGTGACGAGGCCATTGATTATTTATTTCATCGCGGTAAATTCGCTGACGCGGGAAAACACCATCTTCCCGGCATTATCCTGCTGGATTTGAATCTTCCGGGAACGGACGGACGCGAAGTATTGAAAGAAATTAAAAAGAATGAAACACTGAAAAAAATACCCGTTGTCGTGCTTACTACCTCATCCGATGAACGGGATATCGAACAATGTTACGCGGACGGCGCCAATAGCTACATTCAAAAACCTGTCGATCTTTCGGGATTTTTTGATGCTGTTAAACGGCTAAAAGAATATTGGTTCGAAATATCTATTATCCCAAAAATATAGAAACTCTGATAACACGGCAACTATAAATGAACAATAACAATAATACATACACAATACTTATCATAGATGATTCTCCTGAAGACCGGGAAATGTACAAACGTTATTTGTCTGTGCCCGGAATAAACACATATAATTTTATTGAGGCAGAAAACGGGGAGGATGGGCTAACCGTAATAAAAGAGCATAAACCGGACTGCGTTTTGCTCGATTACCTGCTGCCTGATACGAACGGAATCGATTTCATCAACGATGCGTTGAATAAACCGGGAAACAATGATATTGCATTTGTTTTATTGACAGGCTACGGCAACGAAATGGTCGCGATAAACGCTATGAAATCCGGGGCGCAGGATTATCTGGTAAAGGATAAGTTAAACAGCGATTTGCTTCTGCGTACGGTTCGCTACGCAATTGAAAAAAAACAATCGGATAAAACTATCAGAATAAATCAGGAACGTTTGCAGGCGATTCTTGATTACACAACATCGGTTATTTACATTAAAGATCTCGAAGGACGCTATGTATTAATTAATAAACAATATGAAAAAATATTTCATGTATGCGGTGAGAATATTATAGGCAAGACTGATTTTGACATTTTTCCCGATAAAATCGCAAAAAATTTTGTTGAGAATGACCGTATGGTGATAAAAACAAGCAATCCGGTCGAAATAGAAGAGGAAACGCCTCATAATGGCGGATTGCATACATATATTTCGGTAAAATTTCCCCTGTTCGACCCGATGGGGAAAATAAACGCCGTATGCAGCATATCTACGGACATTTCCGGCCGGAAGCAAATGGAAGCATCGCTGCTGAAAAACAATCTGTTGCTCAATGCCATAAGCCAATCCCAATCAAAATTTATTAATGAAGATTCTAAAAAAGAAGTTTTTGATGAAATGCTGCAAAATCTTCTGGAATTGACAGGCAGTGAATATGGCTTTATCGGGGAGGTATTATACGAGGAAAACGGAACGCCCTGCCTGAAAATACTTGCGATAACCAACACATCATGGAACGAAAAAACCAGGCGAATGAATCGGGAAAATATAGCAAACGGGGTGGTGGAGCTTTACCGTCATAATTCGCTTGTGGGTGACGTAATTGCCACGGAAAAAGTCATTATTGTCAATAATCCGGAAAATGATCTGCGTGGCAGCGGTTTGCCGCAGGGACATCCGCAATTAAACACATTTCTCGGAATGCCCTTTCATAAGGAAGGCAAGTTGTTGGGAATGGTTGGCATTGTAAACCGCCCCGGCGGCTACGATGTGGCTCTGACTCGTTTTCTCGCGCCCTTTCTCAATGTATGTTCGAATCTTATCGATGCGTATAAAAACGCTATGGGACGTCATCTTGCGGAACAGAAATTGAAAAAGATCAACGAAGATCTTGAATTAATCGTAAACGAGAGAACACGTGAGCTAATTGAAAAAAATACGGAATTAAGAAAATTATCACAGGCAGTGGAACAAAGTATAAGCAGCATCGTCATTACTGACATTGATGGAAATATTGAATATGTAAATCCTAAATTTACTGAAATAACGGGATATTCAGGAAAAGAAATAATTGGACAAAATCCGCGCATACTGAAATCCGGCAAAACAACGCAGGGAGAGTATAAACAATTATGGGAAATGATTGTTTCAGGAAGAAACTGGCAGGGTGAATTTTACAATAAGAAAAAGAACGGGGGACATTACTGGGAACTTGCGCAAATAACATCCATTAAAGACGAAAACGGAAAAATAATTAAATATCTTGCTATCAAAGAAGATATTACCGAAATTAAACAATCACAAATTGAACGGGATGAATTGAGAGAACAATTATATCACGCTCAAAAACTGGAATCCGTCGGCATGTTGGCCGGAGGCGTTGCCCATGATTTTAACAACATCCTTATGGCAATAATAGGGTATGCAAATCTGTCGCAATTCATATTGAAGGATGACGATCCGGTAAAGGAGTATACTCAGTATATACTTACAACGGCGGAAAAAGGTTCGGCGTTGACAAAAAGCATGCTTGCTTTCAGCAGAAAACAAATTATTACTTCAAAGCCTGAGGATTTGAATACTGTTGTAAAGCGATCAGAATTGCTGACAAAAAGTCTTATCGGAGAAAATATTGAGTATAAATTGATACTTTCCGAAAAAAATCCGGTTATAATGGCTGATGGCGGTCAAATTGAACAGGTAATCATGAATCTTGTTTCCAATGCCAGAGATGCGATGCCGGAAGGCGGAAGTATTGTAATAAAGACAGATGTTGAAGATATTGATGATGAATTTATAAATAAACACGGCTTTGGCAAAGCTGGAAAATATGCGGTTATTTCAGTTACGGATACCGGCGTTGGCATTGACAGGGAAATCAGGGAGAAAATATTCGATCCGTTTTTTACAACGAAGGATGTCGGCAAAGGAACAGGACTTGGACTTTCAATTGTTTACGGTATTGTTAAACAACATAACGGTTTTATTGATGTACACAGTACGTTTGGAGAAGGAACCACTTTTTTTGTTTTTTTCCCCCTCAGTGTCTGTTCAGGTGAAGCACAGAATCCCGATACGGACAGAATGAATTCGCTTATGACTGAAGCAAGCACAGAAACGATTTTGGTGGCCGAAGATGATGAATCCGTAAGATTTCTCCTTAAAGAAATTCTGGAACGGTTTGGTTACAAGGCAATTGTTGCAATAAACGGAGAGGATGCCATACAAAAATTCATTGCATGGAAGGATAGTATAAATCTTTTGATTCTGGATGTTAAAATGCCAGGGAAGAATGGAAAAGAGACGTATGATGAAATTAAAAAAATAAGACCTGACCTGAAGGCTATTTTCCTTAGCGGATATTCGGAAGACGTTATTGATAAAAACAAAATTGAGAACGAGAGTCTTTGTTTTGTACAAAAACCTGTTTTGCCGACTAAATTATTACAAAAGATAAGGGAAGTTATGGGAAAATGATATTTTCATATGGTTGATCACGTAAGCTTATTGCACGAATTAACATTAAAAATAACGAAGTCGGAGGATTTTAATTCCGCGCTTAATATTGTATTGCAGAAAATCTGCGAAACAACCGGTTGGGCGTATGGCGAGGCATGGGTGCCAACCTCCGATGGCAGGAAATTAATATGTGACCGCGCATGGCATTTTGATTCTGAAAAACTGGAAATATTTAAAAACGCGAGCAAGACAATCACATTCTCATCCGGCATCGGGCTTCCCGGACGTGTATGGGCTTCGGGAAAGCCGGCATGGATATTGGATGTGACGCGTGATCCCAATTTCCCCAGGGCCTCAATTGCCAGAGATTGCGGTTTGAAAGCAGGAATTGGAATTCCTATAATGAACAATGATGAATTCGTCGCCGTAATTGAATTTTTTACACGTGAAGTTCTGGAAGAAGACAAACAATTGATACATCTCATCATGACAGTTGCCGTTGAACTGGGCAACATCATCAAATACAAACAAATGGAGGAAAAGCTCAGAAAATTATCCCAGGCGGTTGAACAGAGTATAAGCAGCATTGTAATTACTGATACAAAAGGAAACATAGAATACGTTAATCCGAAATTTACGGAGATAACAGGATATGCCTATGAGGAAGTGATGGGGGAAAATCCCCGTATATTAAAATCAGGAAAAACCTCCCCGGAAGAATATAAGGAACTATGGGATTTAATAACCTCCGGCAAGAGCTGGCAGGGCGAATTTTACAATAAGAAAAAAAACGGGGAGTATTACTGGGAACTCGCTCAGATAACTCCGATGAAAGACAAAAAAGGAAATATAACAAACTTCATGGCAATAAAAGAGGATATTACCGATATTAAACGTTCGCAAAGTGAGCGGGAAGAACTGAAGGAACAGCTATACCACGCACAAAAATTAGATTCCATCGGCAGACTTGCCGGCAGTATTGCGCATGATTTTAATAATTTTCTTATGGCAATAATCGGATACACGGATTTGTTAAAATCAGAGGTATCCAACAACACACGGGCAAAAGAATTCGCAGGCAACATACTTACTACTGCTCAAAAAGCAGTTAATCTGGCACAGGGAATACTCGCATTTGGAAGAAAACAAACGCTGAAAATAAGGCCGGAAAGTTTGAATGAAATAATACTGACTGCTGAAATTATCTACAGAAGATTTATTAAGGAAAACATTGATTATACTTCTGATTTATCTGAGGAAAATATCGTCATTAAGGCAGATATAAACAAAATTGAACAAGTTGTTATAAACCTTGTTTCAAATGCGATAGATGCAATGAATGAGGGGGGATCTCTCACCATAGGCACCGGCATTAAAAAAATCGATGAATATTTTATTGAAAAACACGGTTTTGGCAGACAGGGCACATATGCTCTTATTTCGGTTACTGATAATGGCGCCGGAATGGACAGAGAAACAAAGAGGAAACTATTTGAGCCTTTTTTTACTACAAAAGAAGCGGGAAAAGGAACCGGCTTGGGGCTTTCAATTGTGTACGGCATCGTAAAACAGCACAAAGGCTATATCGATGTGCATAGTGAACCCGGCAAGGGAACTGCCTTCTTCATATATTTGCCGCTTGCTGATGAACCGATGGGGGAAGAAAGTAATGATGGGATTGAAATAATAAATTCATAAAATCATTCACGGCGGTCGCTCCGAAGATGGTATTGATCGGAATGTTTTATTAAAAGAGGGACTCTCTATTCTGCAATCAGCTCAATTGATAAAAAACAGTTAAGCAAATTATCGGGGAATAACCTCCCTTCTGTTGTGCAGATAATTCATTTCAATACGAATGTTTTTTCCTGATGAAAGTAAATAAACAATTCTAATTTTCAGTATGTATTCTTTTTAAGGGAGCATTCCCGATTTTTTGTAACTCATCATTTATAGTATGCTTCGACTCCGCTCAGCATGACCCGAACTGTCACCCTGAGCGGAGCCGAAGGGTTGAGTTTCTCAGTGAGATGAGGAACTTTTCGTATTTGGCAGAATATACGCTAATTGTTTTATTTATTTATTTATTTACAAAAAATCGGGAATGCTCCCCTTTTTAAGGATAATTTATGTTTATTCGTGCTTGCTTACTTCTCATAGCGCCTTTTCTATTGTTTTCAGTTATTTCATCGCTATTCGGACAAAATGAAAATCAGGTTCCGGAGTCACTTGTAGTTGTCTCAAAAATTACCGCCGGTATGCTGACCCCGAAGACTGAATTTGTGGGAACGGTAAATTATCCCTATATTTCCGATGTTGCTGCTGAGGTAAATGGGAAAGCCGACCTCGTTAACCTTGAAGAAGGCCTCAAGGTCAAAAAGGGAGAATTGCTTGTAAAAGCAAATTCTGACTTATTGAAAAAAGAAATGAAAGCGAAAGAAGCGTTAAGAGATCAGGTATTATCTGATATCGAACTGGCATTATTAAACAAAAAAAGGATTGAAAAATTACATAACGAGGAAGTTGTTTCCCGGCAGATGTATGATGAAATTATGTTTAAATTGATAAATCTGGAAAAAAAATCGGCTTCGATAAAGGCAGAGTTAGAGGCGCTTTCCATTGAACTTCAGAAAAAGAGCATACGATCGCCTTTCAATGGAATTATCCTTAAAAAATACATAGATGTGGGTGAATGGCTTTCACCCGGCACTGTCATCGCAACTATTGCGCAAACTGACGTGGTTGAGGTTGTTCTCAATGTCCCTGAAGGAATATGTATGTTAACAAAACAAGGCATGGATACTGTAATCAGAATTAACGGGAAAAAATATCCGGGGAAAGTATTTGCCGTGATTCCCCATGGTGATATAGCAACCAGGACATTTCCGGTAAGAATAAGAATTGCCGGCAATGAAACGCTTATGTCGGGAATGGAGGCAATAGTATCCCTGCCCAGCAGTGAAGATATTAACTCTCTCATGGTAGAGCGGGATGCGATTATTAACTTTTTCGGGAATACAGTGATTTTTAAAGTGAACAATTCAGTAGCATCCATGGTGCCGGTACGCGTATTGGGCTATAGCGAAACAAAAGCAGGTATTGAAGGGGCAGGCCTTACGGAAGGCACAGAAGTGGTAATAAAAGGGAACGAAAGATTACGTGATGGCCAGAAAATTAATGCAATGAAAGAAGGGACGTAATCGCTTGGATAGTATCAGATTTTCTATTGAAAAGCCCGTTACGATCATAGTCGGCGTTATCTTTGTTGTTCTTTTCGGGATAATCAGTCTCGCCACGATGTCATATCAGTTAAGCCCGACCGTCACTGAACCTGAAATTACGGTAACCACCACTTGGGCTGGCGCAACCCCTTACAATATCGAACGTGAAATAATCGAAGAACAGGAAAAGGTTTTAAAAGGCATACCCGGCCTTATCGAAATGGAGAGTGAATCATTCGATGGAATGGGTTCCATTACGTTAAAATTCGAGATCGGAACAAAGATTGACGATGCCCTTTTAAGGGTTTCCAATAAACTCAATGAAGTGCCGGAATATCCGGAAAATGTAGACAAACCGGTAATTAATCCCACAGGAAGCGCTGCCTCTCCTGTTATATGGCTTGTTTTGCACGCGATGGAAGACAATCCCGCCTCTGTTTACTCGTACAGAACGTATTTTGAAAATGAGATCAGGCAATACCTTGACCGGGTAAAGGGCGTCGCCGATATTGCATTTCACGGCGGGGCGGATAAAGAGATGCATATTGTCATCAATCCCAAAAAATTGGCTGCGTATGGGTTAACAATATCAGAGCTTATCTCCATCCTGAAGTCTGAAAATGTGAATATCTCATCGGGTATTATGGGCATTGAGAGGCGAGATTACAGAATAAGAACGGTAGGGGAATTTAATTCCATTGAGGAGATTGAAAATATTGTAATAAAGTCTACAGGACAGCAGCGCATCGTACTGTCGGATTTGGCGAAAGTGAGCTTTGGGTATGAAAAACTGAACAATGTAATGCTCCATAATGGCAATGAAGCTCTTGCAATAGGCATAAAACCCGAACCGGGCACAAACGTGCTTGATCTTACAAATACCATCGATGAGGTGGTGGATTGGTTAAATAAAGAAAAACTTGCCAAAGAGAAAGTTTATTTAAAATGGGTTCACGATCAGAGGACTTATATAAACGGGGCAATTCAGCTTGTAAAAAATAATATTATCGTCGGCGGCATACTTGCAATTGCGGTATTATTGATTTTTTTAAGGAATGTTTCTTCTACCGTAATAATTGCGACCTCTATTCCGATAAGCATTCTCGGCACGTTTGTGTTCATGAAGGCGCTCGGAAGAAACCTTAATGTCGTAAGCCTTGCCGGGATCTCGTTTGCGGTCGGAATGCTCGTTGATAATGCTATCGTCGTGCTGGAAAATATTGATCGACACAAAAAATCCGGAAAATCCGCTTTTCTTTCCGCTTATGAGGGCACGAAAGAAGTGTGGGGAGCAATACTTGCCTCTACACTTACCACAATCGCTGTATTTCTCCCCATAGTGTTTGTTAAAGAAGAAGCAGGGCAGCTCTTCAGGGATATTGCAATAGCGGTCTCCTTCTCCGTAGGGTTAAGTTTTTTCGTTTCTGTTTACGTAATTCCTATGTTTTGCGATCAATTGTCCGGGAGGGTAAAAATTAAAATAAATACGAGATTGTTTGTTAAAACAGAGGTGTTTTTAAAAGCGGGCACATATCTGCAGGATTTGATTATGACCCTGGTGCTATTCGTAATCAGAAACGGGAAAACAAGAATAATAACTGCTCTTGTGCTCACTGCGTTTTCCATAATCTCATCGGCGCTTTTATTGCCCAAAATGGAATACCTTCCGCAAGGGAACAGAAACCTTGTTATGAGCATTCTTGTGCCTCCTCCAGGCCTTTCTTACAAAGAAAGAATGGACATCGGCAGGCATATAGCCAATCAGATGGGGCCTTACATGCAGAAAGACCATAATGGGTTTCCCGGTATTAGCAATGTGTTTTATATCGGTGCGGAAACAAGGATGCTTTTTGGCGCAAAATGCATGTATGAAGACCGTGCGCGGGAACTGATACCTTTATTTATGCAAATAATTTGTTCCATTCCCGGAATGTACGGAGTAAGTGCGCAGGCAGGTATTTTTGAAACCGGCATTGGCGAGGGACGCACCATTGAAGTGGATATTAGCGGCAGCGACCTTAATCAAATCATACAGGCGTCAGGAACCATGTTCGGGATGTTAAAAAAAGACCTCCCTGACGCCCAGATAAGGCCGATACCCTCACTCGAAATCCTTTTCCCCGAATTAAAGATTGTGCCATTAAGAGACCGTCTTATGGCTGCCGGTATGAGCACATACGAGCTTGGACTTGCTCTCGATATACTGATGGATGGAAGAAAGATCGGATATTTCAAGCAGGAAGGGGAAAAGAAGATCGATCTTATCGTCAAAGCCTCTGAAGAAGCTATCTATACGCCGGAAATATTGTATAATTCGCTTGTTTCTCTGCCGAATGGATCTGTGGTGCCGGTGTATTCACTTTCTCAGCTTGAACGGACAACCGGCATTACTCAAATCAGGCACCTCGAAAGAGACCGTACCATAACACTCCAGGTGACGCCGTCAGAAACGATACCGTTGCAGGAAGCAATGGAAATTATAGAAGAAAACATACTGCAACCGCTGAAAAAACAAAACGTTCTCCATGGAATAAATGTGAGATTGGCAGGAGCGGCTGATAAACTGACTATAACAAGGAAAGCGCTTCAATGGAATTTTGTCCTTGCGGTTGGCATTACGTATTTATTAATGTCTTCCTTGCTCGGCAATTTTATCTATCCCTTGATTATCATGTTTACCGTTCCGCTTGCTGCTGCGGGCGGTTTTATCGGATTAAAATTGGTCAATATATTTATTGCTTTGCAGCCTTTTGATATTTTGACCATGCTCGGTTTTGTTATTCTTATAGGCGTTGTTGTTAATAACGCCATCCTTATTGTATATCAGGCGCTGAATAATGTTCGTCTTCAGGGAATGAATCATCATGACGCCGTAATGGAATCAACAAGGACCAGATTAAGGCCGATTTTTATGAGCGCTCTTACCAGTATATTTGGCATGCTTCCGCTCGTTATTGCGCCTGGCCCCGGTTCGGAATTATACAGGGGGCTTGGGAGCGTATTGCTTGGGGGACTTGCATTTTCGACCATTTTTACTCTCTTCCTCATTCCCGCTATTCTCATGTATGCGATAAAAATGGAAAAACCGGTGAAAACGCAAAGCTGAATCCGAATTATTTATATGACCATTGAAGAAAATTGCATACAGATAGACTCTGCTATTATTCATTACTATGTCGCCGGAAACGGTGACCGGAATGTAGTGCTTCTTCACGGAGGAGGCACAAATTCCGCAATGCTTTCGTGGAAATATACAATCCGGCCTTTATCCAAAAAATATAAAGTATATGCGCCCGATTGGCCATCGTACGGAAAGAGCACTGCCTGTACGGGAAAATATACCAATGACATGCTGATAGATTGCCTTCGCCTTATGATGGATGCCTGGCAACTGGAAAAGACAAGTCTTGTTGGTCTTTCAATGGGAGGCGCTGCGGCGTTGGGATATACCCTGCTGTATCCTGAACGCGTAAATAATATTGTCCTGGCAAGCAGTTACGGATTGCAACACAAGGCTCCTTATCACCTTTTATCGTATGTATTATTGCATATGCCGTATTTCAGTAAACTTATCTGGGAGTGCATGAGGAGAAGCCGTTTCATTATCAGGAGTTGTTTGCAAAAAATAATTCATGACCCTGCATTGATTCCGGAAGAGTTAGTGCAGGAAATATACACAGTTGCCCAGCGTTCATGCATTGAAAAGGCATTCTTTTCATGGTTAAGAAATGAAGTGTTATTGAATGGCATGCGAACGTGTTATGAACAGCGTTTTCACGAATTGACGACACGAACGTTACTTCTGCACGGAGACTATGATCCTCTTGTTCCCTTGTTGTATGCACAAAAAGCATCCGCATTAATAAAAAATGCACAGTTGCATGTCTTTCATAAGTGTGGGCATTGGTTGACAAGAGAAAATCCCGATGAATTCAACCGGGTGGTAACGGATTTTTTGGATGAAGCAAATGGTTGACCTGTTAACAAAATTTACGAACCGATATATAAATATTTTGTATTTATGAAAAACATACCATACAATGAATAATCTATTAAAAAGTTTTATATTGTGTACTCATGACAGGAGTTATCGGTAATGGAGATTGATGTTGGCAAAGGATCAATACTTATTGCAAATCCGCATGGCACCGACCAAAATTTTATGGAGACAGTAGTGCTGATATGCGAACATAGCAAAAAGGGTGCATTTGGTTTAATCGTGAACAAAACATTGGGCAAAAAAGGTCAGGAAATAATTATTCCTTCGCTTGATGCGCAGGCAAACGATAAAGAATTATTTTTTGGCGGCCCGGTCGACACAAATAAAATGTACTATCTTCACGGCAACTATAAAAATGAAGCACATGATTGTGAAAAAATTTGTGAGGGTGTTTATCTGGGTTCAAATCAGAAATGCCTGAATGAATTCATTTCACGCAGAAATGTATCTGATGATATTTTTCGTCTCTATCTTGGCTGCGCCGGTTGGTCCGGCGGTCAGCTTGAATATGAAATTGAGATGAAATGCTGGACGGTAGGAACCGCAACGGAAAATATAGTGTTTTATCCATACCCTGATAAAATATGGTGGAACATTTTGCGTTCCATAAGCAACATTGATCCGGAATTTCCCTGTGATAGTGCAGAACCGATACTGAATTAAAAATATTATAACAAATATACACGAGTGAAAGGGGGGGGGAAGCGTGAAAAGTAATCCATTTAAACCTGTATTTCGTAAGGTACTCGTTATCATAATGCTGTTTCTCTTATGTAAAATATCCTATGCTAATGATATCAATCGCATTAATGCTGAAGATTTAAATAAAATCGTTTCCGGCAGCAAAGGTAAAGTAGTTCTCGTAAATCTGTGGGCGACGTGGTGCCCTTATTGCAGAAAGGAATTGCCGGGATTTAACAATTTACAGAAAAAATACTATGGCAAGATAGAAATCATCGGCATTGCTTTTGATGAAAACGGTGAACAGGTAGTGCCTCCATTTTTAAAGAAATGGAACGTAACCTATACAAATTATCTTGCAGGAGACGACCTTACCTCTGAATTTAGTTTGCAGGGATATCCGACAACAATTGTATACGACACAAACGGGAAAGAAGTCAACAAACATATCGGTTATGTATCAGAACAACAATTTGAAGAAGAAATCAACAAATTATTGCAATAGAAAACAGAATAAATGAACGAGCGGGTGATGGTATAAAAATGACGGAAGATATTTGAGGGTAATCGTATAAATATCGGTTTTATTAAGGAGAAAAGAGGTATATTTTTCCGAACATTTATACTATAATAACCACATTTAATTTTGATTTGAAGTATTCCCTATTACATTCATTGATTAAACTCTCGTATGGCAGAAAATACTGTTCGAAATACTCAAACCACTGGTTCAAAAGCCGCATTGATATTATTTGTAAATTACCCGAAACCCGGCAAAGTAAAAACACGCCTTGCACATGAAACAAATGAAAATTTTGCCACAGATATTTATTGTTGTTTTATAAAAGACAGCCTTGAGCGCTTCAGAAATATAAAAGCAGATCTGATACCCTTCATATCCGAAAAAAACAAAGTAAGATCATTTCAACAGAATTTCAATTTTACAAGTAAATGTTACGATCAAAGTTCCGGCCATCTTGGCATTCGAATGAAGCATGCCATGAAGGTTATGTTTTCAGATAAATTCAATCATGTCGCCATTATTGGAAGTGATTGTCCGGACATCCCTCTTTCGTACATTAATAACGCTTTTTCCAAACTGGTAAAAAATGATGTGGTTATTGGGCCTTCAGGCAATGGAGGATATTATTTCATCGGATGTTCGAATCCCAGGGCATTAAATTCCCTTTTTAATGATATAGAATGGAATACGGATAAAGTAGTGCTGCAAACAATTAACAAAATAAAAACGGAAGGTTTTTCTTACTCATTGGTAAAGGAATGGCGGGATATTGACTGTCTTGAGGATTTAAAAAATTGTAATAGAAATGCCGGAAAAAGAAAATTCACACATTCACATACCATAAATTATTTAAGAACTAATAAATAGGGAATTCAGGTATTTCAAAACAAACCCATATACAAAGGGTAATATTCAAAACACCGGAATATCAGCCGGATGGTTTTTTTGAATTGGCGCGGTACGAATATGCCGGCAATGCAAGTACCGGCTGGACTATCCGCAAAAACGGCAAAAACTTTCAACATATTGGTTCCGGTTACACTCTTGTTCAATCCCTCTGCTGTGGAGTATGTTCAACCGATCTTATACGTCATCATTTGCCATATCCTCTCCCACAGATCACAGGCCATGAAGTTGTCGGCGCTATAGATAACATTCCTGTAGTATCAGAAATCAATGCCTCTCATCTTGCAAGAAATGATCATCCGGATAAATGCCCTTACTGCACAGGAGGCATGCATACTCATTGTCCTGACCGTCTGACATTGGGCATTAATAAACTTCCGGGAGGATTTGCTCCTTTTTTTCTGGCTCCTGTGGCGGCCATCAGGAAAGTGCCAAAAGAAATTAGTATAAAGACCGCCTGTATTATTGAGCCATTTGCAGCGGCCTTGCATGCTGTCATGGTTACTCCGCCGGGAAACGGCGATTCTGTGGCAGTTCTTGGCCCAAGGCGTCTCGGAATGCTTGTCATCGCCGCATTGAATTGTTTCAGAAAACAACAGGGGCTTCGTTTTACAATATCCGGCATTGTGCGCCATAAGCATTTAGAAGAACTCTGTTTCCTTTTGGGTGCAGATACGGTGATAAATATTTGCGATACTGCAAAAGCAAATTTAAAACAGCAATTTGACATTGTATTCGATACCACGGGAAATCCTGATGGATTTGAATTGGCTTTGTACATTACAAAGCATATTGTACATTTGAAGTCGACTCATGGAAGCAAAGTGATGGGCTTGAAACGTCTTTCAGATATGGTGGTGGATGAAATAGCTTTACTGCCGTACAAGTCAGAATTTCTTGATTTCCACTGGCCTGCCGAACAAATAAAAAGGAAAAATCAGAATATATTTGTTACACCAACTGTCAGTGAGGAGATTATTGCCCGTGCAAGTAAAATATATCCCGATAAATCTTTCTTTCGATCGGGCATAGAGAAGGCAAACGAAATAATTAAACACGATTCTCCATTTCTCAAGGATTCTCCTGTTCCCCGATTTGATCTGGCAATAGTTGCGGACACAAATGAAATTGATTCGGTAATCCGGCCAATCTCAACTGAGGTTTCATCAATAGTAAGACCGCGCGGCGCAATTCTTCTGGCAGGTTCAAAGGCAGGTATTCATGAGTCAGAATTATTGGAGGCGATTTTTGGCCGGGGAGTGGAAATCCACACGTCACGGTGCGGTGATTTTAAATTGGCGTTGGACATGTTAAAAATTAATCCCGAAATGACAAAAATACTTGAAGAAAAATTTATCACTCACTGCTTTCCACTCAAGGATATAGACAAGGCATTTATGACAGCAAAGGATAGTGAACAAAGCATTAAAGTCGTGATAAAAGTCAATGGGATAAATTGAAAAACGGTTTTGTTTTTCAGATGATCATATTCCATAATTTTTCACAATTTTGATTATGGACATTACCATAACAAACTATTATCATACGATTATTAAACAGGCAATTATATCGTTAAAAAAGTATTGGACAGGAAGGGCTGTATGAAGAAGTCAATTATAATGAATCTTGTATTTACAGGCATCGTTTCATTTGCTTTGTTACCAGCGGCGCATGCGGGATGGAATCCCCATAAAGAAGAAACAGCAAAAGATCAGAATATTCTGAATGAAGAGGTCGCTGAAGCCGTTGCTGCCTTTAAAAATGCATCTCCCGTCATGAATGATTATTTCAACAATGCCTATGGTTATGTAGTTTTCCCCGGCGTGGGCAAGGGAGGTGTTGGGATTGGAGGGGCGTACGGTCGCGGCGAAGTATATGAAAAGGGAGAATTTATCGGATTTTCAACGTTAAAACAGGTGAGTTTAGGATTGCAATTTGGCGGACAGAAATTCAGCGAAATAATATTTTTTAAAGATAAGGAAAACCTCGAAGATTTCAGGAAAGGCAACTACGAGCTGGGAGCAAGGGCATCTGCCGTAGCTATTACTGCCGGAGTTTCCACAGATGCAGATTATAACGATGGGGTTGCTATTTTCACGTTAGTGAAGGGCGGTTTGATGTACGAAGCTTCAGTGAGCGGACAGAAATTTACTTTCAAACCAAAATAACTTGAAAATAATCACCGCAAAGTTTTACGTCTTTGCGGTGATTATCAATATCAAATCCCTAATTCCTTCCTTTTCTTTTGAATATGGCTTATCATCTTTTTTGCCGATTCAACAGGATCAATTTCTATGATTAATGTGCTGCCGGTAATACCTTCCAGTTTATTCGTAAGCAGATCGATTACATACGGCGAGCCTCCGAGTTTCGGTGTTACACCAATATGCGTTGTGATTCCAAGCGCAATCACCCCCATATAAATTGCGGCTGCTTTTTCCACCACATGTTCGGCAGCGCTTGCAACGAGAGGCAGTTTATCAATGGATGTGCCAAGATAGTCCGCAATGGCAGAAGCCAGCACAGCGCAACGTGAATTGTCCACACATGAACCAAAATGCAAGATAGGAGGCATGCTTCCGTTTAAACCCGCAGCCTTCCCAATTGTTTCAAGGACGCCGCATAATGAATCTCCGGCATATTTTTTTGCCTCACCGGTCAGCAATCCGTGACGCGCACAGGCCGTCGCTGCACATCCCGTTGCAAGGACAAGAACATTGTTCTTTAAAAGCTCCTTTGCCATGGTTACAAAGCTCATGTCAGTTTGAATTTTTGAGGATAAACATCCGGCAAGCACGGCAACTCCCTGAATAGAACCATCAACGATGAGATCAACAAGAGGTTTGAGCGGCTGGTGAGGGTTTAATTTTTTCAGGACGTTAATCATCACTTCAGAAGAAAATCCACCCATCAGCTTGTGTCCTTTTGCTTTTGGCAAAAATACACGATCGGATGACCGTTTTTTATATGCCGTGATTGCTTCCTCTACAATCTGTTTTGCAGATTCATGGGCATTTTCCGGGGTAAATTCGATATACGTATCATTATCCATCCTCAATTCAGGCATGGTGGTAATGAGCCGGGTATGGAGTCCCTTTGTAATTGACGAAAGAGAAGGATAGACACACTGAACATCCACACAAACGGCGTCAACCAATCCGGTGCCAACAACAAGTTCCTGCATGATGGTGCTGCCCGCCATGGGAATGCCAAGCCTCATCAACACCTCGGTGCCGGTACAGCATGTGCCAACAACGTTAATTCCTTTAGCGCCTGCTTCTTTCGCCCTATCCTCAAGCTTATTTGCAAAATGTACCACCATTTCGGAAAGCACAGGAACGTGGCCATGCACAAGGATATTTACTTTATCTTTATCAAGGGCATCCATGCCAATTGTACTTTCTTTGGGAGTAGGAACTCCAAGCAAAATATCCTGTAACTGGGTTGAAATGTAGAGGGATAATACATCAATTACCCCAAATTTCAGACATGACATTATTAAATGATCGGTGCTGCTCATCATTCCCTGGGCGGTGCTGTGCACCCCCTGCACTATCGCTTCTGCTGCGCCCTTTTGCGGGACAATTCCAGCCTTTACCAGCTTATCAATATTTTTTGGCGCAAGGGCAAGGGCAAAACTCATGGGGCCTTCGCCCGGCCCGATAAGGTCTTCCATCGCCTTTTGTCCTACTTCCTTTGCAATATCCAGGGTTTGCTTTCCCTGTGTGTTTATACCCAATTCATCAGCCACTGCATGAAGTTTTGCTTCATCTTTTATGGGAAAATTTTCAGAACCCTTGGCCGCCTCGACAAATGCTTTTGCCACATGAATTGCATGTCCCAAATGTGAACTTGTGCCACGCAGCACAGTTTGAAGAAACATGCTGGCAACCATATTATCAGCCGTTTTGCCGCACGTGCCCCTTTTTACCTTCGGGGCTGCAAGCCTCAAATGAAAAGGGAGTTCCTCGCTATCCAACCGGCAGGGGCCGAGATTGCAATTCCGGCAACAAAGACCATGACTGCCGAACCCACACCTGTCCTTTAGTCCGAAAAGACTTGTATCATACGCTTTTTGTATATCCCAGACTGTTTCAATGCCTTGCTGACGCAAAAAATCCACGGTTTCTTCGATCTGCTTATCAGCAAAACCTTTTTTACGTAATTCTTTTTCCTTTTCCAAAAATTTTTTCATTTGTTTCCCTTTATTTTCAAATCATATGACAATATAAAGAAGATTGTTGCTAAAAAGAATTTAGGACTCAAAAGCAACGGGATTCTATCAAAACACACAAACAAAGTCAATTTTGGATCATTCCGGCCTTGTTTCGTCATAAATAATTCTCTCTTGACTATGATTTACGGCAAGAATACACTCATTGTGGATACAGATGTTTTATTCTTTACCTTTTCTAAAAACTTTAATCAGGAGACAATTATGAATATCAGTATTGTTCTTCTATTTGCACTGACCGTGCCGTTTTTAAAAGTGGTGTCAGCAGATAATCCGGTAACAAGCAGCGCGGTGAACGGTCAAACTTCAGTTAATATTACCGTATACAATAACAACCTTGGCTTTATCAGAGACACGAGAAGCATATCCCTTCCGAAAGGTGAAGGAGAATTGCATGTTCAAGACGTTGCGTCTCAGATTATTCCGGAATCAGTCTCTGTTGCTTCTTTGAATGCGCCTGATAACCTTTCCCTGCTGGAACAGACATATGAATACGATCTTATAAACACTAACAAACTGCTTGAAAAATATGTGGGAAAAACAATTAAACTTCAGATATGGAATCAATATCATGACAGAAAGGATACCATCGATGCTACCTTGATGAGCAATACTGACGGTCCGGTATACAAAATAGGCAATGAAATATACCTGGAACATCCGGGAACAAAAATTCTGCCGGAATTGCCGGATAATTTGTTCACCACACCTACGCTCACCTGGTTTTACAGGAACAAAACGGAAAAATCGCATACAATGGAAATATCTTATTTAACAAATAACATCAATTGGAATGCCGATTACGTTATGACTGTCAATGAAAACGAAACAACCGCAAAATTATCAGGATGGGCAACAATACGTAACCAGAGCGGCGTTCTCTATAAAAACGCACGACTCATCCTCGTGGCGGGAGATGTGCATCGTGTGCAGGATATTCAGAGGAAACGTGCTTTTGCAAGGGCAGAGATGCAGATGGCAATGACCCCTCAATTTGAAGAAGAAGGTTTTTTTGAATATCACACCTATGCTTTGCAGAGAAATACTACATTAAAAAATAATCAATCAAAGCAAATAAGTTTATTAGATGCATCGAATGTGACAATTCAGAAGGAATTCCTCGTGCAGGGAGACATGTATTCCTATACGAGACCGTTCAGGGATGAAAAACAAAAGCACGACGTAAATGTTTGTTTTAACTTTAAAAATACGAAAGAATCCAATCTTGGCATGCCAATTCCGGGAGGGATCATTCGTTTCTTTAAACAGGAAAAGAATAACTCCGTTCAGTTTATCGGTGAAGACAGGATAAATCATACACCGGTGAATGGAGAGATAAAGGCAAATATCGGTAAAGCCTTTGACATAACAGCCGAACGTATACAAACAGATTATAAACAGATTACTACAAAAATCCATGAATCCGAGTGGGAAATTTCGATACGAAATCAGAAAGAAGAAGATATTATGGTTGGTATTATTGAGACATTGCCCGGAAACTGGAGTGTCATTAGTAACAGCCATCCATATACAAAAACAGATGCCTTTACTATACGCTTCGACGTGAAAGCGCCAAAAAATGAGGAGATAAAAATTTTATACAGGATAAAGGTTGGTTTGTAACGTAACACCTGTCTGAAATATAAAAAAATAGCCTGATGTGCATTACAGATTCATTGCACATCAGGCTATTCATCAACCTTCCTCATTTCGTAATACCCCTTTCTTTTTTCCATTGGGTTAAGGAAGTATTTATGTTAACAGTAACATTTCAAAGACTACGACGCGATTTATGTATAAATTAATAGGTAAATTTTGCTGCACGGGTCTTATTAAAATGTTACTGACAATTTCAAAGATCATTTAAGCAGAACAGAGAGCGGTCGTTTTAAAGCTTATAACAAACAGTCTTTAAACCAAACCTTTTCCGGCACATGTTTTACATCCCAACTATGCCTTGAGGAACGTTGAACCTCAATAACTCTCTCTCTGTTCCAGCAATATTATATCACATAAATTCATTTTTGCGAGGATACCGAAACAAATAATTATTGAAAGGAGGAGAATAATACATAATGATGCCTATCTATGAACTTTTGTGCAAAATATGCTGGAACAGCGAATTTGGAAAAGGGTTTTTTGAAATCGGATATTTTGACCGCATTGAGCAGAAAATTATCCGTGTTTCTCTTGAAAAGATAATTTTAGAAAAAGGAAACCATGCAACATTTCAGTTGATGGATGCTAACGATGAATTATTAACTATTCCATTTCACCGGGTGCGGGAAGTTTACAAGAATGGCGAGTTGATCTGGAACAGACCGCATTGAACTGCTTGTTTTTAAAGTTTCAATATTCTTATATCCTTTGAAAATCCTATTGACAATCCATTTTATTGGTATTTAATATACGGTCGTCTTTAGTAAAGATTTATATTTGTTTTTTAAAATTAAACAACGTTATTCTGAAAGGAGCTTTTCATGGACGATAATTCTTTACGCATTAATAGTAAAGATGCTGCCGTTGCGTATCAGGATTTTAAAAAGAATATACAAACGGAAATGCAGGAGAAAAAACAAAAAGAAATTCAGGAAACAAAAGAAAGAAGCAGAGATGAAGCTTACAAAAGGGATATTCAGCGTGAAAGAGACGCTGTAGAGTTGGCAAAAAAAGAAGATATAAAAAAGAATGCTTTAAAGGAAATGGAAGAAGATGAATACATTGAAGATACGAATAAAGCATTTGAAGAACTGCAGGCCACGAAAGAGCTGATTAGCAAAAAATCTTCCTCCGCAGTGTTTGCACAGGCAAATATTACATCGCAAAAAGTCCTGGCTTTTCACGAGAGATAACTTAATTACATCGTACCTTTCCTATTGATTCACGAATCCCGGGAATGAGGGAGAAGCTATTTCTTCAGAGAGAATAGTCTCTGCTGCAAATGCCATATTTTTTGACTTTATAATACATTGTTTTATAATTGATATTGAGAATTTTTGCTGCTTGCCGCTTGTTACCACGGGTCTTTTTCAGCGTTTCTGTAATAAACTTCTTTTCCGCATCTTCTACACATTTGTTTACCACGTCACGAAGCGTCTGTGTTTCATCGAAATACATCGACACATCTTTTGAAGACATATCTTCTCCCATTTGTTGTTTAATATGAGTTTTGTTATTTTCAACTTCTTCGATAATTGGTTTCAGATATTTTTTATCGATCACAAGATGTTTTGGTTCGATGAAGTCTTCCGCCAAAAGCACAGCCCGGCTGATTACATTTTTCAATTCCCTGACGTTGCCCGGCCAGTCGTATGAGAGCAAAATTTCTAACGCTTCTTTCGTAATTCCACGAATATTTTTGCCGAGTTCTTTGTTTGTTATCGATATGAACTTATTGCAGAGAAACTCTATGTCTTCCTTTCTTTGTCTTAAAGAAGGTATTTCAATAAAGAATTCATTCAGTCTCTGGTAAAGATCCATTCTGAAACGCCCGGATTCCACTAAGGATTCGAGTCGTTCATTCCCCGCCGCGATAATGCGCACATCAACCTCTATTTCCCTGTTGCTCCCAATAGGGGTAATGCGCTTCTCCTCAACAATACGCAGGAGTTTGCTTTGTGTGGACATCGGCAAATTGCCAATCTCATCAAGGAATATAGTGCCTTCGGAGGCATGTTCGAATCGTCCTATTTTCTTAAGGTGAGCGCCGGTAAACGAACCCTTTTCATGGCCGAAAAGTTCGCTTTCGACCAATGTGTCAGGAATAGAGCCACAGTCAACAACCACAAATGGTTTGTTGCATCGCGGACTGCGCTGATGAATGCAGCGGGAAACCAGTTCTTTTCCGGAACCTGTTTCTCCATATAGGATCACCGTAAAATTTGTCGGAGCTATGCAATTAATCTGTTCATTCAGTTTTTCAATTTCTTCACTATATCCCATTTGTTCGGATAAGGGCATGGTTTCTTTCAGTTGTGTCTTTAACACAAATATTTCCTGTCGCATTGCGTTTTCATGAAGAGCCCTTTTTACCGCTAACAAAATATCATCATTATTAAATGGTTTTTTTATGTAGTCATACGCTCCGAATTTAATTGCATCCACAGCAAGTTTCACATCCTCCTGTGCAGAGACAATGATGATTGGTATTTCTTTATTCAACAGTTTTACTTGCTTCAATACTTCTATACCATTTATATCCGGTAAATTAATGTCGAGAATAATAAGCCCCGTCGATTCTTTCCTGAATATTTCTATCCCGGAAGTCCCGTCATTCGCCGTATGCACCGAATAGTCAGCATCGGTAAGTATACGTGCTATCATATTGCAAATGCCAACGTTGTCTTCAATAACTAGGATATTCATTTTGTTGTTTGATACCATTTAAATTTCTGTAATGGAGAGAATTTCAAGGAAGTATTAAACCCTGACAGGTTATTTCATTATTGCGGTAAGATACCACACAGAACTGTTATTATCAACTAATTACTTTTAAAATAGGGCATACTTGCCATAATAAAAATATTTTTTTTGAAATCTTTATGGTACTGAAACCATACATTTTTTATTTTTCATAAAAAATATTTATTAATATAAATAATCGTAATATACCATTTATAAAAGAGTTGCAATATTAGTATAAATTATCAGATTCTCAGAATCAAACTGGAACAGTATTAGCTTTTATCAGGCATGATGTTCAAAAGGATTACGAATGAATGTTTTTGACTTTTACAGGAAAGTAAAACGTTGAATCAATTAGGAAAGGAGAGACGATTATGGAAACAGTATTGGAAAGTGAAAATAAAACAGGGATATCCGGAGTATTATCCCGTGAAGGAAAATACCTGACATTTGTTCTCTGCGGCGAAGAATACGGTGTTGAAATTCTTAAAGTAAAGGAAATTATCGGCATCATGAATATTACTCCCGTGCCCCAGTCTCCTGGTTATGTAAAAGGGGTTATCAATCTGAGGGGAAAAGTAATTCCCATTGTTGACTTACGGTTGAAATTTGGAATGGAGGAAAAGGAATATACGAGAGAGACATGTATTATTGTTGTGGAAGTAGCGAAAACGATGACAGGTATAGTTGTTGATACCGTGTCGGAAGTATTAGACATAACCAAGGATGAAATAGAGTCTGCTCCTCATTTTGGCAGCGATGTAAATACCGATCTATTCTTAGGCGTAGCAAAAATTAAAAACAAGGTAAAGATCCTATTGGACATTGATGCGGTATTAGGAACAGATGGAATCGACATGATGAATACAGTTGTCATGTAGGGGTGGCATTAATTTAATGAATCGTTTTTCAGGAATAAACTTCAAAAATGTCCTTTTATGACGTATAGAGCCGCAGTACAAAATACAACATTATCTAAATCAGCAAAGGTTTTAATTGTTGATGATAATGAAGCAAATTGCAGACTTCTCGAAGCGATGGTGACGTCGCTTGGTCATACACCAATAATCGCTTTTAACGGACGGGCTGCATTAGAATGTATCCAATCTGAACAATTAGACATGATTTTGCTCGATATCTGTATGCCAAAAATGAGTGGATATGAGGTATTGGAAAATGTTAAAAATAACAATGCCTTGCGAAACGTGCCAGTGATAATGATATCTGCACTGGATGAAACATCAAGTATTGTTACGTGTATTTCAAAGGGCGCTGATGATTATTTGGTAAAGCCATACAATTTTACTTTGTTAAAAGCAAGAATTACTTCCTGCCTTGAAAAAAAGTACTTGCGTGATCAGGAAGATAGTTACCGGCGCTTAATCACAGACTATAATAATGATTTAGAACAGCAGGTAAATGTCAAGGTAAACGAAATACTCAGCGCGCAGTGGGCAACAATATTTGCCATGACAAAACTTGCGGAGTCCCGCGATCCTGAAACGGGTGAACATTTAAGTCGAATAAAAGAATACAGCAAAATAATCTGTAATAAACTTAAAAACACGAATAAATATGCGAAAATAATCGATGAGAAGTTTGTTGAAAATATATATGGGGCCTCACTCCTTCATGATATCGGGAAGGTGGGAATACCGGATAGTATTCTCCTGAAAAAAAGCGCATTGAGTAGTGAAGAATTTGAAATAATGAAATCCCACACTACGTTGGGCGCCAAAACATTAAGAGAGGTCGAACGCAAAAATCCGGGTAATTGTTTTTTGCGCATCGGCATTGAAATCGCCGAAGGTCATCATGAAAAATGGAATGGAACCGGCTATCCATTCGGCCTTACAGCAGAAAATATTCCTTTATCCGCGAGAATTGTTGCGCTGGCGGATGTGTTTGACGCGTTGACTTCGGAACGTATTTACAAAGAATCGTTTTCTTATGATAAAAGTAAGAAAATCATAACGAAACTGTCCGGAATTCATTTTGACCCTGACATTGTCGACTCATTCATTCGGTCAGAAGCTGAATTTATTCGTATTATTGATAATAATAGTGATTAAAAATAGCCAATAAAGTTATTTTACATCTGGTGTAAGAAAGGAAAATTCGTATGTGGTTTTTAAATTCATTGAAGGTCGGGAAAAAACTATTGGTATTAACGATCTTTTTTCTTGCTGTTATAGCAGGAATAATCGCATACACCGTTATTACCATGCAGAAACAGAAAGCGGATGCAAATGTAATTAATCTGGCAGGAGCACAGAGAATGCTTATCCAGAAAATGTCGAAAGAAGTAAATCAGATCGCACAGGGAGACAGCGCTTCGGTCAATCAGTTGCGTGAAACAAGCGATAGATTTGAAAAAGTGCTAAAGGGGTTAATTGATGGAGACCCTTCGCTTGAATTGCCAAAGGCGGAAACTTCTGAGATTGCACAGGCATTACAGGCAGTTTCAGAAAAGTGGAATGCATTCTATAGCAACGTCAAATTCATTATAGAAAGTTCGCCGTCTCTTATTGAAAGCAAGAACTATGTGCTAAAGAATAATGTCAAATTGTTTAATTTGGCAAATGACGCGGTAACGACAATGGGCGAAGAACAATCATCCCCTGATGCAATTGCTATTGCCGGCAGATTGAGGGCTATTTCTCAGCGAATGGCAAAGGCTGCTCTGGCTTCATCGATAATAGGTGATGACAAAGAGGAAGCCCTTGAAGAAATGAATACTTTCTGCACTTTATATGTAAATATTCTTGATGGGTTGCTGAACGGGTCAGGCGAATTAAAACTGCAGGCAGAAACATCTGAAAAGGTAAGAACAAAACTTTTAGCTCTCCGGGAAAATTCAACACAGTTTATACAAAGTATAAAACGTATTTTAGAATTATCACCAAATATTAACAAAAACAATGATTACATAAATGCAAATAACATTGCTTTATTGAAGATAATGAATGACGCGGTATTGACTATGGCTGCTAATTCAGAGTCAAAGGTACGAGACATGATTCGCATTGAAATCATCATTTTCCCTATCGTGCTTGCGATAGGATTGTTCGTTTCCTTTGCTATTTCCCGTCAGATTACCGTTCCGCTGCGCAAAACGGTGAATGTTTTAACCGGTCTGTCCAATGGTGATTTAACGCAAAAAGAACTGGAAGTCAGATCAAGGGATGAAATAGGGGAGATGGGCAACTCAATCAATACGGTGCTTAAAAATTTGAAAAGCGCGCTCTCGCAGGTAAAGATGTCTGCCGGCCAGGTCGCCACCGCCGCAAGTCAAATATCTTCTGCGAGTCAGGAACTTGCTGAATCTTCTCATTCTCAGGCATCAACACTTGAAGAAATATCTGCTACGATAGAAGAAATGAGTTCAATGACCGGCGCCAGCGCCGACAACGCGCAGCAGGCAAATGCCCTCGCACGAAAGACAAGGGAGGCCGCCGAGAACGGAAACCAGTTGATGAGTAGTCTGGTAGGTTCGATGGAAGATCTGGTGGAAAGCAGTTCTCAGACATCGAAAATAATCAAGGTAATAGACGATATTGCATTTCAGACAAATTTGCTCGCGTTGAATGCGGCAGTTGAAGCGGCACGCGCCGGTGACTACGGAAAAGGTTTTGCTGTAGTGGCGGAAGAAGTTCGTAATTTAGCACAGAGAAGCGCAAGCGCCGCGCGGGAAACATCCGAACTCATTGAAAAAACGATAAAGCAGGTTGAAAGGGGCCGCGATATGTCGAATCAGACCGCTCAGGCCTTTATACAGATAACGGAAGAAAGCAAGAAAACAGCAGATATCGTCGGTGAAATAACCACCGCGTCTCAGGAACAGGCACAGGGACTTTCCAATATCAATACTGCAATGACAGATCTGGATAAAGGCACTCAGAAAATAGCCGCTAATTCTGAGGAAAGCGCAAGCGCGAGTCAGGAACTAAGCGATCAGGCAAGAGAATTGGACCAAATGCTTGATAGATTCAAGATAGAGAAAAACGAACAAACGCAGCCTGCACAGCCACGTCCTGCAAAAGCATTGAAAGCAGTCAAAAAACCAACACCATCACAAACCCAAAACAGAATAAAAGAGCAAAACCCGGAAGAAATTATTCCGATGAGTGATGATGGATTCGAAGATTTTTAACGTAAATAAATATTATTAAAATCTTCTCTCTCTTAACAAATGAAATAAATGAGGCAGAATAATGACTGAAAGACAAAATATCCTGGTACTGGATGATGAAGCAATAATAACAAATCTCCTTCAGACAATACTTGAAATGGCGAATTATTCGGTGACCGTATTCAATGATTCTGAAAAGGCATTGGAGTATTTTCTGAAAAATATAAATTATTTTCAAATGGCAATTGTGGATTTTCAGATGCCGAAGATGAATGGATTGGATTTTATCAAAAAAGTGAGGAAAGAAAACATGACAATGCCGATTATGATGCTAACCGCATACTCCAATCCCTTTTTAATAAACAATGCCGCAGACCTGAATATTTGCGAGTACATTGTCAAGCCTTTCAGAGACATAAAAACATTTGTTGCTTCCGTACAAAAAAACATAGGGCAAAAATCTCCTGAACAACGGCTTGAAAATTTTTATAACCAATTTCTTGAGATAATAGATCTTGTAACGAAAGATCAAATTCCTTTGGGGTATACTTCCGCAAATTTCATCATAAAAACCCTGGAATTAAACCAATTTGATTCCAAAAAACTGGAAGTGATGAGAAAAATACTTCCACATCTTACCGAGCAGATAAGGTTTCTTGAAACACAGGAAAGCTACACAACATTGAAACGAAGCAATGAGTTGAGAAAAGAAACATTAGATAAATTACTAAAAGATATATACACAGGCAAAAAACTTTCCTGACAATAAAACATACGAATCCAAATGCAAGTTTTTCTGGCGAATATTTGTTTTTTTATCAAAATTGTGTAGCTGTGATTAAGTAGGGGAGAGACATTTATTTTTCAGGAGGGAAATCATGCCATTAATGAGCTGGAAAGATGAATATAGTGTAAAAGTCGCAGAGTTTGACGGACATCATAAACAATTAATCAGTATGATTAATAGTCTTGATGAAGCTATGAGACAAGGAAAAGACGTTCTTGAGGATATTTTAAAGAAATTAGTGAATTATGCAGGGTCTCATTTTGCCGCTGAACAAAAGGTAATGCAGAGCAGCACAATTATTCTGAATTTGCCGATCATAAGGACAAACACGATAAGATGACTGCTAAAGTTATAGCTCTTCAAAATGATTATCAGGCGGGAAAGACAAGCCTGACAATTGAGGTGTTTAAATTTCTGACCGATTGGTTGAATAAACATATTTTGGAAACTGATAAAAAGTATAGTGCATACCTAAATAGCAAAGGAATAAAATAGCCAAAGGTTTTTAATTTCCAGTACAAAATACTTTTGTTCAATGGTATAATGAGGCGAATAAATTGTGAAATGGATAATGTCAGCATTATCCCTTTTTACATAATTATTTCCTAATACAAATGGAGGTATTCTATGGAAGGCAATCCGAAGGTTTTAGATGCGCTGAACGAAGTATTAATGGCTGAAATTACTGCAATTAATCAATATTTTATACACGCCAAGATGTGTGAAAACTGGGGATACAAACGGTTATATGAATTTAATGAAAAAAACTCTATAGAAGAAATGAAGCATGCAGAAAAACTCATTGAGCGTCTGTTGTACTTGGAAGGTATACCGAAAATGACCCTGGATAAGATCAATGTGGGAAAAACAGTGAAAAACCAACTTGAGAATGATTATGATCTGGAAAAAGCAGCCATCCAAAGATTACAAAAGGCAATTACGTTATGTTCAAATGTTGGAGATGCCGGTTCCAGAGAATTGCTTGAACATATTTTGATCGATGAAGAAGAACACGCTAATAATATAGAGGAGCATTTACAGCAAATTAAGGATATGGGGATTGAAAATTATTTGTCTATACAAGTAGTTAAAAAAGATGAATAAGGAGCATTGTAAACTTTACAAAGAGAGCTGCCACATTTATGGCACACCGACAGTTCCTCACGTTTTTTCAGATATTTTAAAAAAGCGGTGACATACGCTGAATGGCTCCATGTGAGCGGTGATACTGATATCGGCTCGTTTGTATAGGGATGAATTTGCTCTGCAAGCACACCGGATAGAAAAGACTTTTCAATTACCCAATCAAGCATGGCTAATGCCGTGTTTAGCTCATTTATATTTTTTGCCTTCATAATTTCATATTCTGCAAGCCAAACGGTACAAACAATCCATGGGTTTCCCGGAACATTGACATGATCATGGCTGATTTGATGATAGTAATCGTTTGTGTACCGTGCTATGCCGCCGACATGGGTTTTCACCCATAACGCTTCTTTAACCGTTTTCATTGTTGATACAATCATTGGTTGATCGGGATCGAACGTATCAAACGCGACGAGACCGAACAAACCGGCATCAACAGTCATATCCAGATTATATCCGGCAGTATTTCGTATTCCCATTCTTGCGAATCTGCCGGCGTCTTTACTGTAAAAGAAAGCAACTAACGCATCCTTAATTTCATCAGCCGCATCATGATACATTGTTCCACACCCGGTTTCTCCGAATATATTTGCAAAATTTCCCGCAGCCCGCAAGCCTGCAATGACAGCCGATACGGTAAAAGTGTGAATTCCGTACCGCTCTTCCCACAGGTCATACGATTCAAGAGGCAAGCCGGTCTCCTTATCTCTAAAATGCAGCATGAAATCGGCGGCATTAATAATAAGCTTTTTATATAATGTTTTTACAAATTCAATGTCTTTAAACACCACATAGTGATGCCACAATGCCCACAAAACAAGGGCAATTCCATCTTCCTGTATCGGAAGACTTTTTTTTGAATCTTTATACCAGGGATGCCATGAACTTGCGAAGGAACGATCGGGGTTGTATTTGTGAAGCAAGTAACCTCCGTTTGAAATAACATCAGAGCAAAACTGAAAAAATTTCTTTGCGGTATCAATATACCCTGATTTTATAAGCGCATACGCAACCATAGCTCCGTCTCTGGGCCACATATATGAGTAAGTATCCCGTCCGAATTGCACGATATCGGAATCATTTGCCGCTATAATTGCGCCATTGTTATCGATCTGAGATCGCATAATTAACAAACTTTTTTTAAACAAAGAGACATGCCTTGCGGGTATATCATGGAAATTAAAATTTTCTTTATTTACCCATAATTTCCAATAATTTTCCGTACGTCTCATAATTTCTTCCGGGGTTTTATCCCAGATGATCTTATTAAGATTTATTACTTCATGATAGTTCATGCCTGCTGCAATCCAGTAATGTGCAACAGATTCGCTGTTTGCTTTCACCGTTATGTTAATGCCGAGTGTTGAATCAACCGACCCCTGAGATATCGGATTGCCGCTCAGCAATCCATCTTCAGCATCTTTCCACGTTCCTTCCGCATCGTGCAATTCTTTTATACCGGTGGCAAAATGATCTACCCCGCATTTGGTGGGATCACAGCAGTTTATAAGGAAATATCGCTGCGACTTATAATGGATAATCGCCATTGTGTCGGGATCGTAATATGCCGTGTCGCCGATTTCATTTTCATAGAGGTGAAAATCATGATTAAAAAAGAGCCGGACCTCTCGATCTCTCGCGAGAAGATTTCTGATGATTATCTTTTTTACAAATATATTCAGGTCGAAATCAACAACATCATGCATCTGCAGTTCGATTTTCAGTTTGTTATGGATAGCTGCAACATCCGTTACCAGACAATCTTCCTTGTATTTTAATGTTAACTGCCATTCACTTCCTATCCAACTGAACTCGCCATCAACCCAAATTCCCATTCTGGAAGGATGTCCCAGGGTATGATTTTCCTTCCCCACATAAGGGAAATAGATATCTCTGATTTGATATTTGCTGTCAAACGTGATTAAAAGAGAACCATTTCCAACGGGTATGTCTCGCGGCATGTGAATTCCTCTTATCTATTGTTTCTAAAACATTACTAAATATTCAAAAAGCACTCGCAACAATTCACCAACGCTCCATGCCTGTGACACGCATCCTCGCGGCGTATGGGGGCAATCTCCGTCAAATATTTCCGATACGGTGCCGATTCCCGCTTCATGCATGTGTTTGCAAAAGGGATGGAGCAATTCAGCGGCAATTGTCTGCGTATGAATGCTTTTGCCATGCAATTTGAAAAATGCATCAAGATAAGGCCCTATCAGCCATGCCCATACGGTTCCCTGATGATATGCCTTGTCCCTGTTATACACGTTTCCTGTATATACGCCTATATAATCTCTGTCCGACGGAGAAAGACTCCTCAATCCGTAAGGCGTTAGCAAATGATTTTTAACGATTTCAAAAACAGCGCGTTGTTTTTGCAAAGGCAATGAAACAAATGGCAAACTTATTGCGAATATCTGATTCGGGCGAATGGAAGAATTTTTAATTTCGCCGTCGATATAATCGTAGAGATAGTTGTCTTTTTCGAACCAAAATATTTCATTGAATGAACTTCCTGTTTGTCCTGCTAATGCTGAATAATCAGCGCATTCGCTTTCCAAATCCATTTCTTTCGAAAAATACGACATAATCATCAGCGCATTATACCAAAGTGCGTTAATTTCGACTGCCTTGCCCATGCGCGGGGTTACCACAAAACCGCCGACTTTTGCATCCATCCAGGTTAGCTGAATTCCTTCTTCACCGGCATAAATCAAACCGTCGTTATCCATGTGGATATTAAATCGGGTGCCTTTTTGGTAATGCGAGACGATTTCCCGCAAAACCGGATAAAGTTTGTTTTTGATTGTCAATAGGTCTTTCGAATACAGGTAATACTGATATACCGCATGTATATACCACAATGATGCATCCACCGTATTGTATTCAGGCGATTCTCCATAGTCCGGGAAACGGTTGGGAATCATGCCTTTGTCAACATAGTCGGCAAATGTTAATAATATTTCCTTTGCCGTGTCATATTTCCCTTGCACAAGGGTCAGGCCAGGCAGGGAAATCATCGTATCCCTCCCCCAGTCGGCAAACCAATGATAACCGGCAATAATGCTTTTCCTGTCATTTCCTCTCTTTACAATAAAGGTGTCAGAAGCGTGTAATAAACACCTTAGCATGCACATATAATCGGAATCTGCATCTGCCGTTATTGAAGAAGATGGGGGTGTTATTATTTGATATTTTCGGGTATCTTTATATAAACCGTTTCTGCGGACGATTTCCTTTTCATATAGTTCATTAATATCTATGAAATCATAGTTTTCCGTTGATGCGACTATATAAAAGGTTTCTTTGTTTTGTTTCAGATCAAAGTTGATTGCAAAGGGGCTAAAGTGATCTTCATGGGCTTCCATTCCTCTTTCAATTTCTTTCGGATATTCCATATTTTTATACCAGAAATAATGTGAGTCGATAGTATTTGTGTTAAAAAAAATGTTAAGAGGGGGGAGTTCCTTATAGGGTGTTAAACAGATGCCATTATGCAGTTTTGTATAATGTGTGTTCATAAAAGGATTTTCATGAGTAAGGCAGTGATAATCACGGAAAGAAATCATAACACGAACCGATAAAACAGGGGGGAGGCATTTGTGATCTTCACACTGTATTTGATACATAATCACTGTGGTGTTTTCTCCGTATACCATAAAGACTGTTTTTTTTATATCTATCCCTTCAATAGAATAGCGCCACACAGGAAAAGGGTCTAATTGAAATCGGGTAAGATTCCTGTATCCTTCCGGATAAATCGTATTGGGATAAACGTTTGCAGACAAGGAATATTCTCTGCCACCGAGGCATAAAGATTCTTCTAGTTTGGACAACATTAAAACTCTTCCCAAAGGCGGCTTTGTTGAAGCCATAAGCAACCCGTGATAACGCCTTGTATTTGCCCCGGTAATCGTTGATGAAGCATACCCTCCGATGCCGTTTGCTTCAAGCCATTCTTTCTCTAAAGAAAAAGAAAGAGCATGGCAAATATCATTTTTAAATACTATGGTCATAGAATAATGGGTTCGTAATTTTATGTATATAGCAAATATAACGATAATTATAAATTGTACCTATTATCAACAGCAGAATACTATAGCTTTTTATTTATAAAATGGTAAAGTTAAAAAAAGCAATATCTGTGTTATCAGAAAGATAAATACGGTGAATATTTTGCCATAGTATAGTTTCAAAACAAATGAGACGGTAAAGGAGTGTTCGATGGCAAACGGAATCGGAAAAGAATTTATGCAAATGACAAAATACCAATATTTATTCCCATCGGATCAGATGAAAGGGGAGCAACAACCGCCATTGGAACTTTCTTATGACCGGACGAAACCGGTTATTGATTTGCCAAAACCTGAGAACATTGTTGTAAAAACCGTTGATTTAAGAAGAGCGATAGAATCAAGGACAAGCATGCGCAACTATTCAAAAAAACCATTAATGCCTGAAGAATTATCTTACCTGCTCTGGTGTACTCAGGGAGTAAAAGAAATAATGCCCGGTGCGGCAACGTTTCGAAATGTGCCATCGGCAGGCGCACGGCATTGTTTGGAAACATACTTATTGGTAAATAACGTAACGGATATACTACCCGGTATGTACCGGTTTCTCGCCTGTGAACATAAATTAACCGAACTTGATGTGCATCCTGACATTGCGGATAAAATCACAGAAGCCTGTTTAGGCCAGCATATGGTAAAATCGTGTTCCGTTGTTTTTATCTGGTCTTCTGTCGCTTACCGAATGAAGTGGCGGTATGGAGAACGCGGATACAGATATATGCATCTGGATGCAGGACATGTTTGCCAGAATTTATATTTAAGCGCTGCATCTATTGACTGCGGAGTATGCGCGATTGCAGCATATTCTGATGATGATTTAAACAATTTACTCTCTCTTGATGGTGAAGAGGAATTTGTAATCTATTTGGCAACCGTAGGAAAAAAATAACATTGTATTCTAAAAACGATCATCGGTTTTATGCTCAGATATCATTTGCAAAGGAAAGAAAGAGAAATAAAGAAGAATGAGGAAATACTCGGTATCATCAGAAAAGGGAAATATATTACCATAGCAATGTGCAGAAGTAATGAACCGTACATCGTTACCTTAAGCTATGGTTTTGACAAAGAAAAAAATGTTTTTTATCTTCACAGCGCATTAAAAGGGTTAAAATGTGAATTCCTGAAGGAAAATAATGCCATATGCGCAACGATAATAGACGATAAAGGATACATCATGAATGAATGCGCCCACGTATATCGTTCACTGGTAATATCGGGAAAGATGTGTCTGGTTGAAAATACTGAAGAAAAAGTCCACGGCATGAACATACTCCTTGCCCACCTTGAAGATAACCCTGAGCTGATAAAAAAGGGATCGTTGCCGAATATACATTCGTATAAAACATTTGGTATATTTCGAATCGACGTCGTTGAGATAAAAGGAAAAAGCGGAAGATAGTATTCAATATGGAATTGTGGAAATGTTTCCTTGTATTTCCCATTGGCATTGCGGCGGGGATAATTAATACCGTTGCAGGCGGGGGATCTCTGTTTACATTGCCTGTGCTCATTTTCTTTGGACTTCCACCTTCAATCGCTAATGGAACAAACCGGCTGGCAATTGCCGCTCAAAACGTATCTGCTGTTGCCGGTTTTAAATATAAAGGTATTTCTAACTTCAGGTTTAGCTTATTGATGGCTGTGCCTGCATTATTTGGAACAATTATTGGAGCAAATATTGCCATAGAAATCCCTGACGTATTGTTTAAAAAAATTCTGGCAATAGTAATGTTATTTGTTCTTTGGTTTACCGTATGGAATCCTGTAAGGAAGAAAAAGGCGGAAATTGTTGATAAAGTTGGATTTTTTCATAGAATCATTCTATCGACTATATTATTCTTTGTCGGACTTTATTCCGGTTTTATCCAGGCGGGGGTTGGACTTATTATTATAGCAGTGTTAACCACTATGAGCAGTTTTCGCCTTGTGGAAATTAATAGTCATAAAGTATTTATTATTGGCGTAAGCGCGCTATTTTCATTACTGGTATTTGCATGGTATGATAAAATCTGCTGGTCGGTAGGTATTTCATTGGCTTTGGGCAATGGGGTAGGAGGGTGGTTAGGAAGCATAGTAACAGTGAGAAAAGGAGATCGTTTGATCAAAATAATTTTGTGTGCTATGATAGTAACAATGGCAATAAAATTGTTATTATAATATTTCATGGCAATACTAAAATCACTTGTTAACAATGGAGGTAATAATGGCAAAAAAACGGCATACAGAGACGCTTGAAAAAAAGACAAAAAAGACAGAAGTTAAAATTTCATCCGGAAGTGAAATACAGGGATTTGGCGCAATAAGCAGAAGAAATGCAACGAGCAATACTACGAAGATGACTTTTTATGTAAAAAATGAATTAATTGAAAAATTGTATAATTTTGCGTATTGGGACAGATATAGCATTACAGAGGCATTTAATCTCGTCTTGTCAGATGGTTTAAAAGGTAAAACTACAAAACCGATAAAAAGGGATAAATAAAAATCACTATTGTGAAAAACATCAGGAAAAGAGGAGCAATGAAGACAGTGATCTCATTGCCTTTAAAAACCTTGGTGAATTACTTATGAATTTTCAACGTCTGATAATATATATTATGTTATATTCTTTATAGATTTTTTCCTTAATGACGATTTCTTGCATCCTGCTACCTGACTTTCTTTTGTTTTGCTTCCTGTTGTCTTGCCATACGTAATTCCCGTAAAGCAAGATAAAATTGTCTTTCTAAAGAGGATTCATACTTTATTATCTCATCGAACTTATCTTTTTCTTCAATAACTTTTAATGCCCTTAACTGTTGCAATTCCTCTTTTGTTCTTTTCTTGGAGGTAAAAAATCCCTGTTCATATTCCTGAATCGAAGATGATGCATGTTCAATAATTTGACGCTCTATCTTCATACATCTTTTCAATCGCCATATACTTGATACTATTCTGTCTACGAAAAAAGATTCAATTTCGGTTGAAGGCTTTAATTCCCTGCAAAGCATGGATCTTAATTCATCAAGGTCTGAAATATTTTCATCTGAAATCAGAATCTCATCGCTGAATATATATTTTTTTACCGAACTGCTTTTTAATGGTTGCGATTGTTCTTTCTTCACAATTTCTTTTGCGGCAGTTTCTGCTTTTGGCTTTTCAAGGATAACATCCACAATTTTATTTACTTTATCTTTGCTAACACTCGGTTTCTTTTTTTTCTGTAAAATGTTTTCTTTTAATATGGCCGCCATAAATTATCCTCCACGGTAAAGGTTAGTATCTGGTTTTACGTAATATCATGCCAATACGAAAGATATATACGGCAGATACTATCTCATAATTTTTTAAAATATTCAATATGTTTTTATTGAAAATTCAACTGTTTGCTTAGCCATGCCGTACATAAATGTCGCGTGCCACAGTTGAATCAATTGCAATTTGCGTTTGTCCCATTTGTATCACATAAGTGGGATATTTTTGGTGAAGGTGTATTTTTACACCCGGCAGTAGTCCCATGGAGGAAAGTCTGTCAAGTCTGCCGTGGAATTTTGTGACGATGTAGGAAATTTTTGCATTTTTCCCGGTTTGTAATTCCGTTAAAGGAAATACCACCGGCTGTATTTCCTTATTGGTTTTTACGCAACAATCACCCGGTGGAATGGATTTCCCATGCGGACATGTTGACGGATGACCCAATAGTGTGCATATACTTGTGGTTACTTCTTCACTTAAAAAATGTTCAAATTCACAGGCGCTGGAATCCATTGATTCTTCCTTTACCTCTAAAACATCGTGCAGCAATCGTTCCGCAAGCCTGTGCCTTCTTATTATCAATCGTGCCTCAGCCTGACCTTTTTTCGTTAAAATAACGTTATTATTTTTCAACAAAATATATCCGTTATCAACAAGTGTTTGCAGATATGTTTCTGCGGAAGAACTCCCCTCTTTTTTTATCAGCAATTCTTTTTCCGTTTCACCATGTTCTTCTTCGATTGTCCATATCAGTTCAAGCAATTCTTCGTGACAAGACTCAATCATGTCCCCGTGTTTCCTCTCCTGTTAATTCCATCCTGAAAAAATAGTTTGGTTTCGTTGCCTTTATAAGAAACATCATAATGACAACCATAATACCGCCCCCAATGAAATCATACTCCGGACGATACGCGCCAAACGATACAATTTTTGACAATGCTTCCGCGATTATTACTCCCGATATAAAACCGCCAATTAATGCCGTTGCCTTGTTTTTGTTTATCCAGTTTCTGTCATCATGCAAGAAGACAAACTGACCGATTTTAGCATTTTTTACAGGAGACACCTTTATGATGTCTTCCGGTCTGTTTTTCACGGGACAAGCGGAACAGTTTCCGCACGATTTTTCCGTTTCAACAATGCATACCTCTGCACATTCTTCTGAAAGGGAAACAATTTTACCTGTCATTTGTTCCGTCAAAACACCCGCAAAACAATTTTTAACAAACCTCCAATGAGTATAGAATACGGCAATATGAATGCAAACATTAAAAATGCATTTTTAGCGCCGCGTTCTTTAATCATAACAAAAAAGTTCGCAATGCAGGGAATAAATAAAGTAATTACTACCAGAGACACTAATAGCTGTTTCGGGTCTATTCCGTGCCCTTTCCCTTGTTCTTCTAATACCTTAAAAATACTTACTGCTCCGTAATCTCTTCTTAAAAATCCCAAAATAAACCCCCGAGTCGCCTCAACCGGCAGCCCTAAGAAGTGTTCAATTACCGGCTTCCCCATCCTTTCAACAAAGGATAATACCCCCAGCTTTGTGGCAACAAATAAAACAAGCGTGCCCAATACAAATAAAGGCACCGCTTCTTTCATAAACCAGTTCACACGATAAAAAGTTTTTATAAAGATATTGGAAATTTTTGGCATGCGAAACGGAGGGATTTCCATTAAAAAATCAGAAGGAGCGCCGGGTAAGATTTTTGATGATAAATACCCGACAAAGAGCAGTTGTGAACAAATAATAAGGGCATATGCGGCAAAATATATTCCGGAAATACTGCCAAGAACACTTGCGATAACCCCTAACTGCGCGGAACAGGGAATCGCCAGCGCCAATAATAATGTGGCAATAATCCTTTCCTTTTTCGTATTCAAAATCCGGGTTGTCATTGTTGCCATTGTGTCGCATCCCAAACCCAAAACCATGGGAAGCACAGCCTTTCCGTTCAGCCCGATCTGTTTGAATATCTTATCAACCATGACAGCTAATCTTGGCAAATAGCCGCTGTCTTCCATAATGCCAAACGCAAGAAAGAAAAACCCCACAATGGGAAAGACAATTGCAATCGCATAGGTAAGACCCACCTGAATCAATCCCGATTGCTCGTTTAAAAACAATTCGTAGATTAAATTGTCTTTACTTATTATTTTTTGTGCCAACAGCCCAATGTAATAATTTATTCCCGCGAAATTGATATGAGTGAATGTATATATCTTTTTAATGAAGGGGATATAAATGCATATATTGAAACCATCGGATGGTGTTTCCGCGCTGCCAAATATCTTGCTCTCCAAAAAGTCCACGCATACTCCGGAACCGAATTCCCCCACCCATTTATATACTGCCCACAGGATGATAATCAGCAGAGGGAACGCTGCTATCGGATGCATCGTAATACGCCCCAATGTTTCACTAATCTTTTTTCGTGTTTTAAACTCCGTCTCGTACAAATACAACGTAAAACAGAGAGACATCATTCCGCCCGCAGAAAGTTGTAATATCATGCTAAGCAGGTCAGGAATCGACAGCTTCATGGAAATTGTGAACAAGAGCAGCGAAACAAGTTTATAGCCGATGAAAAAAGCAAACAGAGGGACGAGGAAAAAGAAAAATACCCCTCGGGTGAATGGTCGCGCTTCTCTCTCATTTCCTGCGGATGTCGTAACTTTTTCAATCAGGTTATCAACAAACTGAGAGCGTTTGATGCTGATAACATAACTCAGCGGATTGCTGAAATGCTTCTGGACGTCCTCACGTATTCGTGCAATTTCCTGAAATGAATCCGGAGGCAACTTTTGTTGTAATTTTTTTTCCAGCGACTCGTCATGCGATAACAGCATAATTGCCAATGCCCTGTCATTCACCACCGTCGCATTATTCAGTATCCTGCATACATGAGAAATTCCTTCCTCAATAAATTTGCCATAATTAATCCGAAGTTCGGGCACACTTGCATGAGGTATTGAATGAAACAATTCCCTAAATCCTACTTTATGTGTTGCAATAGTTTTCACTATGGGAATTTTCAGACTGCCTTGCAGCGCATTAATATCAACATTCATGCCCCTGTCCAGAAGTTCATCCCACATATTCAATACCAGCAATACCGGCAATCCCATTTCAGCGATCTGTGTTGTTATCAGTAAACCGCGCCTCAGGTTTTTTGCATCAACAACCTGGACGATGCGTTTATTGTAACTTTCAAGCAAAATATCTCTGGCAACGGCCTCATCCTCTGAAAGCGGTATTAAACTGTTAGCGCCAGGCGTATCAATGACTTCACTGCCTCCATCAAGCCCTTTATATATGCCGCGCGAAACTTCAACGGTGGTGCCGGGATAGTTTGACACCGTCACGTATTTTCCCGTAAGCAATCCAAAAATAACACTTTTCCCCACATTTGGATTTCCCACAAGTGCAATTTTGGAAGTATTTGTCGTATCTATGTGCATGTTTGAATTTCAAAGTCGGGATTCTTTCCCGCCTGCCGGACGGGCAGAGGTCATTCCTCCCTCAGAATGACACTTTTATTACCATAATGCCGTTCTGAGCGGAGCGAAGAATCTAATTAAATGTTAAGGAATTTCAAACTGTTCATGTAGTGGCAAGGCGCGCCTTGCCACTACGTTGTTAAAAGTTGCCGAAGGCCTAGTTAATCTCAAAATCAGCATATCTAATAATCCATGAAATTGAAAATGAGTCTCAATCGGTACAGTCTAATTTATTTCCGGTCCAAGTCAAGCAATTTCCGCATAACGGAGAAAGGACTCGCGTCTTCAGATATACGGTAAGGAGTTGGTTTTATATGATTTCAACTTATTTGTTTCAAATTATTTAAGTTGAGAGAGGAAAGGACTGTATTTCCAGTCGAGATGATATTTGTTGTAGAGCGCCTTGATCAACCGATGATATTTTTCATGCAACAATTGGGTTTCTTCCTTATGTTTTTCGTCACAATAAAACGTGCGGCATGAGAGCATCCGGTAGTCTCTGACATCACATTTATTATTTTTGAGAAACGGACAAACATCTTCTGAAATATCAAAATCAGGAACTTTTACATGGTGAGTTAGGTAATCAACTTCAATGCTGCTTGCGTACAAGACATGATCGTATTTCCCGAAATTACAGCAACTGCCGCATTTGTTGCAACATGGATTTATCAGAGACAGGTCTTGCTCAAAAAGACGATAGAGTTCCTTTAATTCCGAGAACAGTTGTTCACGTGAAACTGTTTGTTTTTTTTCACTATTATGATTTTCCAAACCGGCTTTCGTACATCCTCAAATTATTCCGTATTATTTTTAAATCATGCAATTGTCCTTTATCTATGCCCGGACACTGCCCCTTTAACTTTTCCCATTCGTTCTTTTCTTTCAGATTCGGAGACCAGAAGGGAAATGTTCTGCACTGACATGGCCTTACTTCGTATATGACGCAACCGTTGTTATACATGACACAATCGCCGTTGCCATATTCCAGTAAACTGATCCTTCCATGGATCATTCTTAAATATTTTTGTGCAAACATTTCCTGGGTCATGCCCAGAAATTGCGAAATATCTTTAATTTCTTTACTATTAACCCAAACAACCCCCGGTTCCCCGCGGCAACACTTGCCACACCGCTGACATTCAAATCTCAATCCGTTTCTGTACCAGGGATTGCATTCGGAAGAACTTTCTTTTCCTTCTGCTTGTTCTGTGTATTCCATAATTTTAATCAGATTGGGTAACTTTTAACAGAGTAATGAAAGCTTATAGTATCTTATAAAAAATATTTCTACAATTTTAATTTTAAAATGTAAAGGAAGAAATGACAGTCATTGAATACTATTCCCCGCAAGATACCCTGTGGAAAATGCCGCCTGGAGATTAAAACCCCCTGTCGGGCCATCTATATCCAGCACCTCCCCCGCAAAGTATAATCCTTTTATCAATTTCGATTCCATCGTGCGTGATTCAACCTCGTTTAATTCAACCCCCCCGCCTGTTATGATTGCTTCTTCAATGGGTCTTGGTGATGATATGGTAAGGGACAAACCCTTCAACTGGTCAAGTATCTTTTTTCTTTCTTTTGCCGTTATCTGAGATGCCTTCTTTTTTTCGTCGATTCCGCATGTACTCAGCAATAAAGGAGAAAGTTTTTCGGGAACAAAATACGTGAGGCAGGTTTTTATTGCCTTTCCTCCGTTAGAGTTGATTTGTTTCACTAATTGAGCGTCAAGATCATGAAGCGCAACATTCGGTTTGAAATCTATATGTATGCGTATTGCACCCATATCAAATTTTTCCATAATACGTTTACTGATGGAGAGAATGGCAGGTCCGGAGATGCCGTAATGAGTGAAAAGCGCTTCACCGAAATGCTGAGCAATTTTATTGCCCTTTTGAAAAGCAGTGATCTGCACGTTTTTTATCGGTGTTCCCTGCACTTGTTTGACCCATATCTCTTCCGTTTCAAATGCTATTATTGCGGGATATGTCTTGCAAATAGTATGTCCGAGAGAAATTGCAAATTCGTACCCGTCCCCGGTGCTTCCCGTAGAAGGATAGCTGAGGCCGCCCGTTGCTATCAACACATTTCTCCCCCGGATGAACCCGTCTTTGGTCTCCACTCCTGCCACCTGTTTATTTTCTTCTTTAACGCGCAATACACGTGAGTTTTTCCTGACGGTAATTCTCTGCGTGTCAAGGTAAGATTGCAGCGCGTCCCGGACGGATTCTGCCTGCTGGCTCATTGGATATACGCGGCCTTTGCTTTCTTCAATAGTTTCAACACCGTAGGAGGAAAGAAACGACCGCAGGTTTTCATTTGAAAAAGCGCCTAAAGACGGCCGCATGAAATGGCCTGCTTTTTCATACGCATTAAAAAAAGTGGAAAACGGCGCTGTATTCGTTACATTGCATCTCCCGGAAGCGCAGAGAAGAAGTTTTTTCCCAACACTTTCTTTTTTTTCAAGAAGGATTACCTTCTTCCCCCTTTCTCCCGCCCTTCCCGCAGCCAGCATCCCCGCAGGACCGCCGCCGATTATAATAAAATCGTATTCGTTTGTCATAGCAACAAGGTTAAATAGGGGAGCATTCCCAATTTTTTGTAAATCAAAATAAAGCCGACCATAAAGGATCGGCGCTACCATGCAATATGTGTCGTAGCGCGGGTGGTTTATCCCCCGCATAATACCTCCACATTTTACAAAAAATTGGGAATGCTCCCGTTAAATAGAGTGATATTTCTAAATGATTTGCCACTAAGCCAACCGGTATATCCCCTCTTCATGAGCAATTTCAACGGCTTCCTGATACTCTTCAGGGGTAATACGACGATTAATCTCCTGATGTTTGTGTGCGGTGCCGCAGGGACGATACTGATCCATAATATTAACGTACGTATGCGGTGATATCTCTTTCGCCAAAAAGCGCATTACCTTCCGGGTTCCTGCCAATCCATTGGGCATGATAAGGTGGCGGACAATGAGCCCCCTTTCCGCAATTCCATTTTCATCAGTCACAAGGTCTCCCGCCTGTCGATGCATTTCTTTTATCGCATCCATTGCTCTTTGCGGATAATCCTTTGCCATGCATAATCTGGCGGCGACTTCACCATCGGCAAATTTAAAATCCGGCATGTAAATATCAAACACCCCTTCCAGTATTTTCAGGGTATCAACGGAATCATACCCTCCCGTATTATATACCAGAGGTACCCGTAATCCTTCTTTAATAGCAAATGGCAGAGCCTCGAGTATTTGAGGCACGACGTGGGTAGGAGTTACAAAATTAATATTATGACATCCCATGTCCTGCAATTCATTCATCATCTTTGCAAAACGTTCAATTGATATTTCCCGCCCTTCCCCTGAATGACTTATCTCGTAATTCTGGCAAAAGACACACCTCAAATTACAGAAAGTGACAAATATTGTTCCCGATCCGTGAAAACCAACAAGCGGCGGTTCCTCTCCGAAGTGAGGATGATAACTGCACACCTTTGGCAATCTGCCAACCTTACAGAAACCCAGTCTATTCTCACCCCTGTTTACCCTGCAATTTCTCGGACATATCCGGCATTCCTTTAATAACGCATTTGCCGCTTCGATTTTTTCCTGAAGCCTGCCTGTTTTATGCAAAGAAAGATATCCCGGCATGAACATAATTTATCTCTCCGTTATTTCGATGATATTCATAGATTAGGTAAAGAGGATTTTGAGAATACATTCATACTATAGTTAAAAACATCTGGTTTTCGAAAGTTTTATACTATAATATGCTTCGACTCCGCTCAGCATGACATGTTTTTCATAGATGACTTTTATTGTCACCCTGAGCGGAGTCGAAGGGTTGTGTTCTTTCTGAGTGGAAACCTATTTAATATTTCAAAAACCTTATTTGTTTGATTATAGTTACGATTACATGCACATATCGTGCTCTGAAAATGAATTTTCACAATTCAGTGGAAGATTTTGATAGGGGATATGAAGTATATTCTTCATGGGAGGAAAAATACGGCAAACTGGGAGCAAATACTGATTAACATTCAATCGTTCCGCTATGATTCTGAAATTATTTCATCACGACGATACTTCAAAGAAGAAACCGTAACCGTTTCTTGAACGTATCGTCATTTCTCCGATGCAATAAAAATATTGCCCGGGAGGCAATTCGCTCACGCGCAACCCGACATTATCAGCAATCTTCGAATACGTATCATCCAGCTTGTTTAAAGAATACTTCATCGAAGGGTAAAAGACAATACTTCCCACAGAACCCTTTTTATCGACACTATACAGTGTTTTTCCGACAACCAGCGGATTATCGGTCTGGAAGTCAATGATTCTTAAGGTATATCCCTTTATTTTTGTCGGTGCGCCTTTCACATAAAATCTTTTTTCTTTTTCCGAACTTTCGGAATCGTAACCGGCGTCATTTATTTTTATATAATCATCCTGGCCGACGACAAACAATCCTCCGCTGGGAGGCACCTTCCATAGGATAATATCATCAAGGGTAATTTCATCGATTTCTTCAATCACAAAAGGATAACTCAAAGGAACATATTCAGGTTTTTTTGCGGCAAAATGAATATTCCCGGGAGAGTAAGAAACAAGATAATTACCGGAAGTATCCGTTGTGGCCGTGTGCTTTGAACCGTTCGAAATAACTTCAATATCAACAAACGAAACCGGTTTTCCAAAACCATCAATAATCCTGCCGCGCAGTGTTCCCGTCTCGAATGCATAGCTGATTCCCGCCTTTACGACAATAAATACACACAGTATGAAAACAGGCCATCTCTTTAACATAATCTGAAATCCTTTATGGTTAAGCATCAAAATAGCACAAACACAACAGTAATAATTTTTAACACATCATTGCGATAATTGTCAAATGTTTAAAAAACAATATCACTATTGAATACCAAGGAAATCCTTAAAAACTATTTCAACGATATGGGAGCAACTACCGCAGCCACATCAGCAATATCAAGGGAGCATTCCCGGATTTATCTTCCTCTTTTCTCCGCGTGATCATACAAACCGTAAAGAACCGCATCATTATAATCCCTCATTATTGTATTGCCTTCCTTATCATCGTAAACTACTTTTTTAATGCGATAGGCGGTATCTGACGTGTTCAACCCAAAGACGATCAGGCCTTGTGTTTCTTCTTTTGGTCCCAGTTCTGTGCGTTGGAAAGGATCAACGGTATAGTTGGTAAAATCGTCGATGGAAAGGATAAACCCATTATTGGTAATTGCAGTAAAATGCGCAGGGTTTACCGTAATTGTTTTTTCCGTCAGATTCATCAGCCAAACTCTCACGATTGCCGCGTGCTTCCCGGTATTTTTATAGAAAGTATCGGAATCAAACCCAACTTCCTCATCATAATCGACAGAGGTTGAAATGTCTTTGATCACAATTCCCAGGGTATCGCCGGTCTTGTAAGCCTTAGCCTTTTCCAGTTGAACAGTTTGCCCGGCTGCAGGTTTAATGGCATAGGAATGTATAGCCTGATAAAAAATAACTACACATACAACAAAAAATGTAACTTTGTTCTTCACAACGCCTCCTTTATTTATACCTTTTTTCTTTGCGCCCACTGCATCTTTGTGTGAGTACGTTCACCCACCCCTAATTTATGAATATCATTTAAGGAGAAATGTATGAACACAAACGAATTGGTGGGAAACCTTTTGACAACTCATAAATCTCCATTGCAGATTCAAACGCCAGTTTATACACCTCTAAATCTCTTACACTATGTATCCTTTTCGTTTCTTTTTCTCCATTCATTTTCCCTTCCTCCCTCGTCCCTCTTCCTTCGTCTTTCGTCCTTCATTTCTTCCCCTCTATCATCTTCTATCGCCATTGCCCATCGTCCATTCCCCCTCGTCCTTCTTCCCTCGTCTTTCATCCCTCATTTCTTCCCTCCAATCCCTTATTCATCAAGCCATTCTCAGATACCAGTGTCCAGATTTCAGTAAATCAATCGTTTTAAACTCCTTGCAAGGCCACACTGTCATTGGCTACCGGACTCTGGCCTCTGTGACCAATCCCTTCTACATCAGATCAATGATTCCTACGAATTCAATTCATTTAAAATTTAACATTTAAAATTCAACATTTCGTCTCAATCCCTTATTCATCAGGTCAATGTTTCCTACAGCACCCCTTTTAACCTATTCATACACAACCACTTGCAAGGCCATTTCCTGTAACCTATCCAATTTGTAATCATTTCACCTCCAATTTTTTCTCAAAATTCCAAAATAATACACGTAATTACCTATAAGAACAAATCTTATGATTTTCCTGTAACCTCCCCCCTTTTTTGCCTCTTTTTCAAGCTCCGTTAACCTATTGAAATATCAATACTTACCTACGCATTTGCCACATTTCTGTGCTTTTCAGCGTTTCCTTAAGCAGCTTTTACCTGAAAAGCCTCTTTTTGCCACAGTGAACCTGGCGAAAAATTTTCTCATTTTTACACCTCTGTGGTCTCTGAGACCTCTGTGGCCGATGTTTTCAGGCTGTGTTTTATTGTATTTTGTTCAGCCAATTTTGTCCATCTGAAAATAGGGATTACACGATATAGACATCCTCGTTTTTTGTCACTTTTCCCTGACCGATAACCCTGATGATCCCCTCACATTAGATAGTTTCTTAAACACCCTTGTCTAACCCTCAAACACCATTTATTAACTCCCCTAAGAAAACAGAATAGTTCATATAGGTATCGTCAAACAACTTATCATGCAAATATCTTCCCAGATTATCCCGCATTTTTTTTCGATTCAATATTTTTGCCGGCACAGCATCATCGTTTGATTTTTCTGCAATTACCCGTTACAATGCAAAAACATTTACTTCGTGTTAATTTTTGCGCATTCGGCAGTATTTTTCAATATCCGTATCAACAACTCTCTCTGGAAGAAGGAGTACATCACAATGAAGTCCATGCATTTGCTCACGCTATTAACTCTTTTTGTGGCAACGCTATTGTTGCCGCATCACGTTTCGACGTGCCACGGTGAAGAAACAGGAGAAGAACAATTTCTCAAAAACGCACGGCAATTAATCTATGAGGGAAAACGTTCGGGAGAAGGTTATTTTTCCGAAGACGGCACGGCGCTTATATTCCAGAGCGAACGTGAACCTGACAATCCTTTTTTCCAGATTTATTTTTTAGACCTTGAGACGGGTGACAATAACAGGGTTTCTCCGGGAACGGGAAAGACAACATGCTCGTTTATCCGTCCGGGTTCGAATGACGTGCTCTTTGCCTCCACGCATCTTGACCCTGGGGCCCGCGCCAAACAACAGGCGGAATTTGATATCCGCGCTTCCGGCAAAAACAAAAAGTTTAGCTGGGATTATGATGAATATTACGATATTTTTTCAGCCCATCGTGACGGAAGCAATCTGAAACAATTAACCAACGCATTGGGATACGATGCCGAAGGGGCATATTCTCCGGATGGCTCAAAAATAGTCTTCTGTTCATTACGTGACGCATATCCCGCAGAAAACCTTTCTCCCGAAGACAAAAAGCATCTTGAAACCGACCTCTCATATTTTGGTGAAATCTACATCATGAATGCCGACGGTTCCGGTCAAAAACGTCTGACCAATCAGCCGGGTTATGACGGAGGCCCTTTTTTCAGCCCTGACGGGAAACGGATCATTTGGCGTCATTTTAAAGAAAACGGGCTGCTTGCAGATATCTACACAATGAACCTGGATGGGTCGGATAAACAAAGATTGACGGATTTCAGCTCAATGTCCTGGGCGCCGTATTATCATCCCTCCGGCAAATATATTATTTTTCACTCAAATAAATTAGGATTTACCAATTGTGAATTATTTCTGGTAGACGTTCGCGGTGAAAAAGAACCTGTTCGTGTTACTTTCACCGACGGATTTGACGGTCTTCCGGTCTTTTCTCCTGACGGGAAAAAACTCGTGTGGACTTCCAACAGAACGCCCCAGAAAAATTCCCAGCTATTTATTGCCGAATGGAACCATGAGCAGGCCCTTTCCGCTTTAAATGCTGCCCCTGCACGAAAACAGACGGAAACTGTCCCGGCATTTGAATTGCCTGAAAGCGCCGGCAAAATGGGTTCTCACGATATTCCGCAAACACCCTCTTGTACCGATAAAACAGACCACTTCTTTTCACCGGATATCACAGAAGCTGATTTACGTGCTGTTGTTTCCTTTCTTGCTTCAGACGAACTGGAGGGAAGGCTTACCGGCACAAAGGGCACTGCAATAGCCTCAGATTACATCGCGCATTCTCTTGAAAAAATCGGACTCCTGCCTTTCGGAAACCCGGGCAGCTATTTTCAGGAATTTCCTTTTACCTCCGGTGTAGAGGTATTACCGGAAGGCAATGCCCTTTCAATCATCAACAGCAGTAAAATAAACGAAGCCATATCTCTTACCCTGGAAAAGGATTTTCGCCCTCTTGCTTTCACTGCAAGCGGCGCAGCCGAAGGCGAACTGGTTTTTGCGGGATACGGAATCTCCATGCCGGGCGGGAATGGAGAAGGTTATGATTCCTACGCCGGAATTGATGTAAAAGATAAAATCGTTTTAGTTCTTAATTACATACCGGAAAAGGTTGAAATGAAACGCCGCCAGGAGTTGAACCGTTATTCCGGACTGCGTTACAAGGCGATGGTTGCGAGAGAACACGGCGCAAAGGCATTGCTGGTTGTCACAGGGCCAAACTCTCCGAATGCCGGAGAATTACTCCCTCTTTCCTTCGATAAGGCATCTGCGGATTCCGGCATCGTTGCCGCTTCGATCAGCGGCGATGTTGCAAAAACACTTTTTTCCGCTGCAGGCAAAGACATTGCGACAGTTCAATCAGATTTAGACATCGAAAAAGAGGAATCACAATCCGCCTGCGTATTTCCCGGGGAAAAAGTAACTATCTCTATTGCCGTTCAACGTGAAAAATCTTCAGATCATAATGTTATGGCATATCTTCCGCCCGCAACCGGGAAAAATGATTGCGAATACATTGTTGTGGGAGCGCACTTAGATCACATTGGACACGGTGGCACCGAATCGCTCGCAAGAAAAGGCGAGGAGGGTATGATTCACAACGGAGCCGATGACAACGCATCGGGAGTTTCCGTTGTGCTTGAACTGGCGGCTGCTTTAGCGGATATGTATAAAAACAATCCCGGGGACAAAAAAAGAGGTGTTGTGTTTGCATTCTGGTCGGGAGAAGAAATGGGACTGCTGGGATCTTCTCATTTCATAAAAAACCCTGCATTCCCTCTGAAAGATGTAATCGTATACGCAAATTTTGACATGGTGGGAAGGCTGAGAGACAACAAGCTCATTATCCAGGGAACAGATTCCTCAAAATCATGGCCTCAGTTGTTTGAAAAACGCAACATCATGGCCGGCTTTAATCTCTTGCTTCAACACGATCCCTATTTACCCACCGATGCCACTTCTTTCTATCCCGAAGGAATTCCTGTTATGAACTTCTTTACCGGAAGCCATGAGGATTATAATCGTCCGACTGACGATGCCGGTACTCTCAATTATGAAGGGATGGCAAGGATTGCCCAATTTGCAAAAAATATCATCTCCGATTTGGTAAAAACTCCTGAACGTCCCGACTATTTTAAAGTAGAACATACCGGCCCGCCGGAAAGCCTGCACGGTTCCCGAAGAACCTATTTGGGCACCATTCCCGACTTTACGACGGAAGACATCGAAGGTCTTAAACTGAGCGGCATCAAGGCAGGAGGTCCTGCTGATAAGGCCGGTTTGCAGGCGGGTGATATCATTGTCAAATTCGGAGACCTGAAGATTACCAATATCTACGATTACAAATATGCCCTTGATGTTTTAAAGATTGGAGAACCGGTAATTGTCGAATATATAAGAAACGGCAAAAGCAACACACTCATCGTCATCCCGGAAGCGAAGCAATAGATCGGCAAAATATTACTGCTATTGATGCAAACCAGACTCGTTCCATTATTACGGCTCATTCCCAAACTCCAGTTTGGGAATGCATTTGTTGTAGAGACGCATTGCTATGCGTCTCTACAAGTCTCGCCTGTCTGTTGACAGATAGGGAATAAAATCACTGGATTCAGATGGTTTGTAATTTTAATAATTTGTTAAATCAAACCCTATCGGGAAAACTACTGAACATTATAGTTCTATAAGAGAGGAAAAGTATCATTAATATGACACAGAATGCAATAATTCTCGGTGCAACCTCAGGAATTGGAAAAGAGTTAGCAAGAATGTTTTGCCATAATGGTTATGTTGTAGGACTTGCAGGAAGAAGAACTCATTTATTAAGTGAGCTAAAAAGAGAATTTCCCGACAGTACATTCATCAAAACTATAGATATTGCCAAAACTATTGATGCTATGGTCCAACTTAATGAGCTAATTTCTGAGATGAAAGGAGTTGACATTATAATCATAAGTTCAGGGATAGGTTTTATCAACCACGAGTTACAATGGCCTCAGGAAAAAGATACCATCGATGTCAATGTTACAGGCTTTGCTGCAATGGCAAATATAGCTATTCATCACTTTTTACAAAAAGGCTCAGGACATTTCGTAGGTATATCGTCTATATCTGCCATCAGAGGTGATAATGATTCGCCCGCCTATAACGCTTCGAAGTCATTTATTTCAAACTATATGGAAGGCTTAAGAAAAAAGGTTGTAAAATCAGGCGCATCGATCTCGGTTACAGATATACAGCCTGGTTTTGTTGATACGGCTATGGCAAAAGGAGAAGGACTCTTTTGGGTGGCAACACCTCAAAAAGCAGCACAACAAATATATAATGCTATCCAAAGGAAGAAAAAGCACGCTTACATCACTAAACGGTGGATGTTTATCGGTTGGTTAATGAAAATGATGCCGGACTTTATTTACAATAGAATATAACAATATAATAATTTAAATGTCTTATCCTTGACATGAGAAAAATAACCCTATCAGATGTTAACAGATGGAAAAAAAATTCCTTTGAATTGGCATTACGTTTGGGCTACAAGCAGAAAATTTTATCTTCCGTCTTACATACCGCCCGCTATTCCGTGTTGCCGGGATATCCCCCGGAAGGCAATTGGTATGGCTGGTGCAAATACCACCCTTCTCATCCTGAAATAGCGGTGTATGAGTACAATCTGTCCACACATTTCTCAGAGAGTAACGTTATCAAATCAGCCTTATTAAAGAAAGGCATGCCGTCAGCACAAGCGGACGAGATAATCAACAAACTTCGTCCTGTCTCACCGGAAGATTTTTTTGAGGTATTTAATCAAAGCGGTATGGATCATGAAGCGATAGGGCATCTCTATCACCGCATGGATGGTCAGGATTGTAGTGAAAAAGCTGCTGTACGCGTGCAAATACAATTAGCTCATGAAAGAAGGTACCTCGCATGGGAACTCATTCGTGAAGTAATGCCTGCGGTATTAGGCTATCAATTCAATATTGCCGAGTTCAATAAAACGCAATAACTTCTGTGAAGCATAAAGTAATTCCTGTTCACTTATTTATAATATATTTTTACCCATATTGGCTAAATCATCACGCCCAAAAGTTCAACAACCCATTTGATAAGGGATCTTTTGATATCTGCACATTTCTGAATTTTTACCATTGTTTTATTTATAGTGTTGTTTATATAATAATTTTGATATTCATTCAGGAATATTTACTACATTGAATACCGGTGTCTATCCTTGCCATGCAATCAAAATACAACCTCCTTTTCTTAATCTATCGTTTTCTCGTTTTATCAGGAGTAGTTTTCGGATGCAATGAGAAGGGGAATCTGAATACCCTTCATTCCCTCAATAGGAAAGGAAGTGATGATGTGAAATATGAAATTGTTAAACCCGACTCCGAATGGAAACAGCAACTTACCCCGCAACAATATCATGTTGCGAGGAAGAAAGGAACGGAACCCCCCTTCTCCGGAAAATACTGGAATAATAAAGAATCAGGAATATACACCTGTGTATGCTGCGGCAATGAACTCTTCGATTCAAAAACAAAATTTGATTCCGGCACCGGATGGCCAAGTTTCTGCGATATAGCAACAACTGATACCATTATCGCATTGGAAGACACCAGCCATGGGATGATAAGGACTGAACTTATCTGTAAAAAATGCGGCGCACATCTTGGGCATTTATTTGATGACGGCCCACCGCCAACCGGACAACGATACTGCATTAACTCGGCGTCACTGAATTTTATAAAAAAAGATAACCATTAATACAAAAAGGAACTGAAATTATGAATATTTATAAATATGCATCAGCGTTGTTACCGGCTGTTGTGTTTGGATGTTTACTTTTTCTTCCTTTGAATAATAAGGACAGGTGCTTTGCAGGAGAAAAATATGCCGGGGATAAATACGAATACAAGGTGGTACGTACTACTTCCGTCGGAATACCCGAAGACACACTTAATGCTGAGGGAGAGGATGGATGGGAGCTTGTAATACTGCATCAGGATAACAGGTTTAAATATTTTATATTTAAAAGGAAGATTATTGACAACACTGCGGTGAATAAAATTACCCCTGCTCCGTCAAAACAGTAATGTATAGTCAAACAAATCTATACGTTTCGAGAGGGAACATTTTCAAATTTTTGCAAATCCATCATTCTTGTTCTCATGGAGAGACAGGTTTTAAACCTGTCTCTCCATGAGAACACAATTGTAACAGAAGTTCATGCTTCCTGTTATGAGAAGCGAAGTTTCTCAAGCAATTACGTTCCAAAGCAAGATGCTTCACCTTGTTCAGCACAAGGCTTTGGAACGAGCCTTAGTCGCTTTTGGAATTTTACAAAAATCGGGATGTTCCCTATAAAAAGTAAGATGGTGGGCGATACTGGACTCGAACCAGTGACCTCTTGCGTGTCGAGCAAGCGCTCTAGCCAACTGAGCTAAACGCCCACATTTTGTATCGGAGGGACTCCGAAATATGATTTTTAATGTGGTTGGGTATGAACAACTCATGGATAATGGTATTAAAATTACTGTTTATTGTCAAGGTAATAAGTCATATTAATTTACCGCGGATACCGCAGATAAAGCAGAGAAATGAAGAAAATAAATATTCTTGATAAAAATTTTCATTTTTCATAATCTTTCATTCGCTGTTATGATTTGTAATTCATGAGAATTTCATGTTTTTAAATAAGAAAACGAGAACACACCCCGTCAGTTTCACTGCCACCCCGCTCAAGAGGGGAATTTAGGGTGGGTAGATAAAAGGCGCTAGTTTTTTAACTCAAAAATAATTTGTTAGAATTTGCTTCCGACGTACATTTTTATTATCGTGGGTCTTGCATCGTAGATCATGCATCGTGCATCTTGTATCGTACATCTTGTATCGTACATCTTGAATAATTTTTCATGAAGTAAGTATATGAAAATACTTGGCATTGAAACATCAGGGAATTTCGGAGGAATTGCGCTTTGTGAGGATCAGCAATGTATCGTCACAAAGACTTTCAGCGGCGCTATGCAGCATGAACGGGAATTAGTCCCTGCCATTAGGGATGCATTAAAGGAGGTATACTGGTCAATGAGCGACATTGACGTGATTGCAGTAGATGTCGGACCAGGTTCGTATACAGGATTAAGGATTGGTGTAACCTGCGCGAAGACCCTTGGCTATGCTTTGAACAGGCCGGTGGTTGACGTGCCGGTATTTGATATTCTGGCGGAAAATTATACATCGGGCACACTGCCTATCTGCCCGGTAATTGACGCAAGGCGCAAACACGTTTACGCCTGTGTCTATCAAATTGAAGAAACGAAGAAAAAAAGGCTTACGGATTTTCTGGTGTTGGAACCTGAGAAATTGCCGGATATTCTTCCCCGTCCGGTAATGATTTTCGGAGACGGCATTCTCCTTTACAAAGAGATTTTTTCGCAGGATGATATTATCATAGGGGCGGAAGAGTATGCCGTACCAAAATCGGAGAATGTAGCGTTATTGGGAGAAAGACGGTATGAATCGGGTTATCAATGTGAACTTGATAAACTTTTGCCTCTTTATTTGTAAAGGCCGGAAGCGGTGGAAAAGAAAGAATCTTCCCAATAGTTTACTTTGTGGCAACAGTTACTTTTAATTTTTCTTTCAGTCCATTTGCCTTAAAGAGAACCGTTGCTTTTCCGGTTTTTTCCTTTGCTGTGACGGTAAATGAAATGTGTCCATTTTCATCCGTTACGCCGCTTTCCGGAGCAATTGATATTCGTTTTTTTCCCTTCTTTACACTTGCCGTTACGGTAACACCTTCAGCAACACACTTATTTTCTCCTTCCACGGTAACCACTATTTCGCGACTTTCACCCTTTTGAAGTTCCAATGAATCCTGAGAAAGTTGAATGGTTGCTGGATCACACTCATCGTCAGTTATTAAGGGAGTTGGCGTAGGGGTGGGTTGTATTATTACCGCTGAAGTATTATAAATGTAATCATTCTCCGGTGTTCCTCCCCCATCAGCCTGGTTCCCTGCGGCATAAAAGGTAACGTGGTCTGTAACGTTTAGCTGTGGCGCAGTCCATTGCACAGTCCATGAAGTTTTTGATGTTCCAATGGTGGTGTGGGCTGCATATTCGTCCAGATATGCCTCCGTTTGTGTAGTGTTATCTTTACTCTGAAAAACCCCGACTCTTTTATTCGAGGCATCCAGGGCAGTTAACTGAAATCCATGCAAACCGGAATCTGAATTTGAGAAGGACACGGTAACATCTATCGTCTCTCCCAACATATAATTGGGAGGCACGGTGATGAAAAAGGTTGCTGTTCCGGAATTTATGGGATAACTTCCATGGCATACGGGAGGGTTATTGCAGCTATTATCACCGCAGATATCATCGGGTGCTCCGGTACGGCCGGTAATGGGGCCGCTCAAAAAACCATATGCGGGATTCCATAAAAGGAATACCACGAATATTACACACAGAATAATGTATTTCAATTACTACTCTTCCGCTATTTCAATTGTTTGATTTGTTTCTAGGTCAGTGAATGTCTGAATCGTTCCGTTTGGCCAGGTTATTTTCAATGTGTTGATGCTCTCATCGCTCCCCAGACCAAAATGAACCCACAAACTATCCTGAGAGCAAAAACCGGAGCCGCCGTCAACTTCTCTCATTTGAGAACCTGAATCAGTGGTGATTACAACCCTCGCTCCAATACCTGCTCTGTTATCTGATGTGCCGGTTGTTTTAATAGTAATCCAATGGTTATCATTGCCGTAATTCCGATATAGTCTGTTTGTTTCCCTGTAATTAACGGCATAGAAATCCATATCGCCGTCATTATCGTAATCTCCCCATGTCGCGCCCTCTCCATTGCCGGTATTTTGAATGCCCGCAATTGACGCAACATCGATAAACGTGCCATCACCGTTGTTTTGATACAGATTGCTCGATTCATCCCTTTGAATTCCTCCGTTTACCACATGCAAATCAAGGTCTCCATCGTTATCATAGTCCACCCATGTTGCCTCTATACTTGTTGCCCTTTCATCTAATCCCGCGGTTTCGGTTACATCGGAAAATGTGCCGTCATTGTTATTACGATACAATACATTTTCTCCGCTGGTGGAGATTGGAGGTGACTGCGATATCGTTGTGCTATTGTTAGTGATAAACAAGTCCATATCGCCGTCGTTATCATAATCACCCCATATCCCGGAATGGCCGCCGTCAAGATGACTAATACCGGCAATCGAGGAAACGTCAGTAAACGTACCATCACCATTATTCCTGTATAGAACGCTTGGATTGTCTTCCGGAGAACCAAGGTACGGACTGGCAAAGTTTATTACCAATAAATCCTGATCTCCATCGTTATCGTAATCGCACCAGGAAACTCCCATACCATTCCCCTGTTCATTCACCCCGGCGGATTCAGTAACATCTTGAAACACGTTGCCTCCTTTGTTTCGATACAATTTATTGGATTGGCCATAACAAAAAATAGTGTGCGCGTTATTTGTCAGATAAAAATCCAATAACCCGTCAGCATCGTAATCAGCCCATGCCACACATAAACCATACCCCACACTTGTTACCCCAGCGGTTTCGGCAATATCGGTAAACGTACCGTCTCCATTGTTCCTGTACAAAAGATTTTCCGCGCCGTAGCCCGCCCCGACATCATTTACCACATAGAGATCAAGGTATCCGTCATTATCACAATCGCCCCATGCTATGCCCGCACCGTTGTCATCATCATCAACACCAGCGTCTCCCGATACATCAGCAAAGGTGCCATCTCCGTTGTTTTTATAAAGAATATTCGTAGCGCCATAATTCGAGACATACAGGTCTAAATATCCGTCGTTATTAAAATCAGCCCACGCGGCTCCCAGTCCGGGAGAACTCTTATTTACATTCGCTGTTTCCGCGACGTCAGTAAACGTCACCTGAGAGAAAGCAGAGGAATGATAGATACACAAAGTTAAAAACACAAAGAAAACACTTTCCCGTATGGTTACCATTAATTTATTCATAAGTTTATTCATAATACAAACTCTCATAATTCAGTTTAAAATGTAAAGTTCTTTTTTTAAATAAACACATGTTAAATAATTTCAAAATATTTAATGCAAAAAAGGTAACACACCCCATTTGCTATGCTGCAACCCCTCTCAGGAGGGGAATTCTGTAAATCCACTCCCATGAGAAACTTCATACTTGCCTGCCCGTGGTGATGGTTAATTAGGCGGCCTTTGGCTACTTTAATGTTAAGGAATTTCAAAGTTTGCATTATAGTTGTGTCAAACAACCCCCTCGCCCCCTTTTCTAAGGGGGATTTCCTTTCGTTCCCTTTAAAAAAGGGGAATACAGAGGGTTGTTTTTCACCGGCATTTGTCGTGTATCTCAAAAGTCGCTGCCAGAGGCAGCCTAATTAAATGAACAGTATCACAAAAATTACTCAACAACTTTAATTTTTATCTTAGATTTTAACCCTTCCGCCTTAAATGTTATCTTTGCGTTTCCCTTCTTTTTAGCAGATATGGTAAATGCTGCATTTCCCTCATCATCCGTTATTTCGCTTTTTGGTGAAACCATAATGCTCTTTTTCCCCTTTTTTACTTTTGCCTTTACGGTTACACCTTCGGCCTGACAATCGTTATCTCCCTTCACTGATATTGTCAACTCTTCAGTTTCACCGGATTGCAATTCAATTTCAGATGATGATGCTGCAATAGTCTCTGCCTCGCAGGAAGAAGGTGTTGACAGTGCTGTTATTGATGTGTTTGTGGTGTAAATATAATCGTAAAAACCCGAAGAATCGCCATTTGCCTCATTTCCTGCCGCGTAAAAGGTAACAGGGTCGGTTACCTTTCCAGAAGGGGCATTCCATTGCACTGTCCATTGGTTCTTTGCGGTACCTGTTTTTGTATGAGCGGCATAGAGACCATTATACTTCTCTGTTTGTGTTGTGTTGTCTACAGGGGTAAATGAACCGGCACTATTACCATCGGCATCAACTGCGGTAATCTCAAATCCATATACCGCAGAGGAAGAATTGACAAATGAAATAGTAATATCTAATGCCTCTCCGTATGTGTAATAAGAGGAGGGAACGCTGATCTGAAAACTTGCTGAACCCTCATTTGCCGAGTAAGATGTGTGACAATTGGAAGCACATGTTGTACTTCCACACGCTTCTGCAGGATTTCCCGTTCTCTCCGCCGGAGGCCCTCCGGAAAAACCATAAGCAAAGTTGCCACACATTATAAATATAAAGAAAAAGAGAATATTTTTTTTAACCATTGTTAATCCTCTGTTATTGTAAGTATCTGATCCACTTCTACATTTTCAAATATTTGTACCTTTCCCGATGGCCATTGAACATCTAAAGAATCTATCACCACATGGGTTCCCAGCCCGAAGTGAACCACTAAACTGTCCTGCGAACAAAAGCCATCGCCACCACTTACTTCACGTATTTGATGTAATTCACCGGCAACTGCCTTTACCCTTGTTCCGATTCCTGAAGCATTGCTTACTGTCCCCTTCGTTTGTATTTCGATCCAGTGATTTGTATTCCCATTATTGCGATAAAGGATGTTTGGTTCGTTATAATTCACAAGGTAAACATCCATATCGCCATCATTATCATAATCACCCCAGGAAGCGCCCTCGCCAAACCCTCTGTAAAGAATACCGGCTTCCTGCGCAATATCAGTAAACGTGCCATCTCCATTATTCTGGTATAACCTGCTTTCTGAAGGAGCAGCGATCCCCCCGCTAACTACATGCAGGTCCAAATCTCCGTCATTATCAAAATCAACCCATGTAATCTCAGTACTGTCACTTTCATCACCGACACCAGTTGAATCAGTAACATCGGTAAAAGTACCGTATCCATCGTTCATGTACAAAATATTCTTTCCACTCGGCAGGATATCCTTAACATTTGCGATGTAAACGTCCATATTCCCGTCATTGTTGTAATCACCCCAAGCAACCCCGTGCCCCCCGATTCTGTTGACCGCGTTTTCTGATAAGGTAAATGTTCCGTCACCATTGTTATTATATAAAGCGCTAAGATTATTTTCCGGCGGATCAATATTTGAATTCACAAAGTTCAGCAGATATAAATCCTGATCACCATCATTGTCATAATCGCACCATGCAGTTCCCATCCCATTTCCATAATCATCTACCCCTGCTTCTTCGGTAACATCAGTGAACGTATCATCTCCGTTGTTTTTAAATAATTTATTTGATTGTCCGCTGCATATCATGACATGGGCATTATTGGTAAAATATGCGTCCAATAGGCCATCATTATCGTAATCAGCCAGTGAAATACACATGCCAAACGCCAGATTATCTATTCCTGCCTTTTCGGCAATATCATCAAAAGTACCATCACCGTTATTTTTATACAATACTTTTTTATCCCCGTATCCCGGTCCCAAACCGTTTACCAAAAATAAATCAAGGAAACCATCGTTGTTATAATCACCCCATGCAATATCGGTACTCGCCCCCATATTTCCAACATTTGCCAAATCTGAGATATCAGAAAAGGTGTCATTTCCTGTATTTTTGTATAAAATATTTTTATCTTTATAATTTGACACATAGAGATCGATAAGGCCGTCATTATCATAATCCCCCCATGCTGCCCCCATTCCTCTTGCAGTATTATTCACCAAAGCGATGCTCGTAACATCAGTAAACGTTGTCACCGTTTGTGAAATAACTGTTTTTTCGCAAATAACAGAAACAAAAATTATCGAAAAAAAAAGGAAACTTTTATTAAGAAGATTCCTTTTTGTATTTTGTGTTTTTATCGATTTTATCATAATCAAAATCTTTTCATTTATTTCATCCTCTATCGATACCGTGCATATTTTCCTTGTGCGTGTCTAAAACCTATTGGCACCAATTCACGCAATTTCAAAACAACTTTTTGTCCTTCACTCAATATGTTTTTGATTAAAGATTGCAGGATGAGTTTTGATCTGTCGTATGTTAATAAGACCACACCGATAAAATACAATTTAAAAAGGATCACAAGAATTACCGGAGTTGTGAAAATTAATACTTTTAACCTTGAAGTATCTTCAACAAATTGTTGAAATGCCGGGAGCAAAAATAATATCGTTATTGAACCAGTTGCCAAAAGTATTAGAAATACTTTTGCCGCCATATAGGAAAGGGCACATTTCTTAAGGCAATTATTCCCGGTTTCGTCAATATTTTGCAATATAGAAAACCATTTTCCGGGTTTTCTCAAAATATTATCAGGAAGATTTATCATTTTGTATTGTTTCATTGTGATTATAATGATTTTCAATAAATAAAGTCGTTAATTCTTGTTAGCAAACCTGTGACTATACTGAGTTTGGTAGTATTGCATAAATTCATCATTCTTTATTTGCCGCCACCACGATTGATTTTTTTCATACCATTTTATCGTGTCTCGCAAACCTTCCTCGAAATTTATTTGCGGCTTCCACCCTAAAGATTTCAGTTTTGTGCAATCAAGAGCATAACGCCGGTCATGTCCTTCCCTATCCTTCACATTCTCTATTAAATTTTTATTCTTGTCGAGCACTCTCAAGATAAACAACGCAGTATCAATATTATATTTTTCATTTCCGCCCCCGATATTATATACCTCTCCGTCTTGCCCGTTTTCAATAATAAAGTCAATAGCGGCACAATGGTCAACCACGTGAATCCAGTCTCTTTCCTGTTTCCCGTCACCATATAACGGAAGTTTTAAATTTTCAATTGCATTGGTGATAAAAAGGGGAATGAATTTTTCCGGATGTTGATAGGGTCCGTAATTATTTGATGCCCTGGTTATGACAATGGGCAATTTGTAGGTATTCCAATACGCAAACGCCAAGCGATCCCCTCCCGCCTTACTGGCAGAGTACGGATTGCTTGGGTTTAACGGATCGGTTTCCTTAAAGGAGCCACGATGGGCGGTGCCATAAACTTCATCCGTTGATATTTGAATGAACTTCTTGATTTTATATCTGCGGGATGCTTCTAACAGTACGAACACACCCTTCATATCAGTGTCTATGAAGGTACTCGCGCTGAGAATACTGCGATCAACATGTGTTTCCGCGGCAAAATTGACGATTATGTCAATATTTTCCGCGGACATTATGTGTTCTACCAATTCATGGTTGCAAATATCACCCTTGTAGAATCTGAAACGTTTGGAAAGCTCCCGATCTTCACGTATGTCCTTGAGATTTTCCAAATTGCCTGCGTATGTCAGTTTATCAAGCACTACGACATGGTTGTCTTTTTTAACCATACGGCGCGCGAAGTGACTCCCTATAAATCCGGCGCCGCCAGTTATCAGTATTGCCATAATGCGCTCCGCAGAATTATCACTGTTTTAAGAGTACAAACAAAATTTTTTAAAACCACTTTTATTTGTTCGCAAGACTCAACCACGTATCCGCGCGTTTTAGCACCGCCATAGCACGCTCTTTTTCTTCCGGTGTACATTCTTTTCCTAAAGCTTGCTCAGCAGATTTTTTATCTTCCTGCATTTTTGCAACATTCACTTCTTCTTTTGTCACACACATATCGGTCAATACTATCACTTTGTTAGTGACAACTTCAAAGAATCCCTTATCCAGAGCAAAATGCATTGTGGCGTTTTTTTCATCTTGTATCGTCAGTATACTTGTCTGCAATTCAGTAATAAAGGGAGCATGATCAACCAGTATCCCGAAAGAACCCTGAGTTCCCATTGCAGTCACGCTCTTTACCATCCCTTTATAAACCGTTTTCTGTGGCGTTACTATTTCTAAATCAAACACTTTTGTCATGATTAACCACCCATCTGCTTTGCCTTTTCCACCACTTCTTCGATACCTCCCACCATATAGAAGGCTTGTTCCGGCAAGTTATCATGCTTTCCTTCCACCACTTCTTTAAAACCTCTGATTGTATCAGCTAAAGGAACATACTTTCCTTTCGTTCCGGTAAACTGTTCCGCAACGAAAAATGGCTGAGACAAGAATCTTTGCAATCTTCTTGCCCTTGCAACCAAAACCTTATCTGCCTCAGAAAGTTCTTCCATACCAAGAATCGCAATAAAGTCCTGAAGTTCTTTGAAACGCTGCAATATCCTCTGAACTTCTCTGGCGACTTCGTAATGTTCCTGTCCCAATATTCTCGGATCTAATATTCGGGAAGTCGATCTGAGCGGATCCACAGCAGGATAAATACCCAATTCCGCAATTTGCCTTGATAATGCAATCGTAGCATCAAGATGAGGAAATGTTGTTACAGGTGCAGGATCAGTAAAATCATCAGCAGGAACATACACTGCCTGCAATGATGTGATAGAACCCTTTTTCGTTGTAGTAATCCTTTCCTGCAAATCACCCATCTCGGTTGCGAGCGTCGGCTGATATCCTACAGCGGAAGGCATACGGCCTAATAATGCAGATACTTCAGAACCTGCCTGAACGAATCTGAAAATATTATCAATAAACAAAAGAACATCCTGTCCCTCAACGTCCCTGAAATATTCCGCCATGGTTAAACCGGTCAATGCAACCCTTAATCTTGCGCCGGGCGGCTCATTCATCTGGCCAAAAACAAGAACCGTCTTATCAATAACCCCTGATTCTTTCATTTCCAGCCAAAGATCATTTCCTTCACGAGTCCTTTCTCCCACACCGGCAAAAGCAGAATAACCGCCATGCTCGGTAGCAATACTTCTGATAAGTTCCATAATCAAGACTGTTTTTCCCACACCGGCGCCACCAAACAAACCAATCTTTCCGCCACGGGCAAACGGAGCCAGAAGGTCGATAACCTTCAAACCCGTTTCCAAAACGGTTGTAGCGGTCTCTCTCTCTTCAAATGAGGGAGGCGTACGGTGAATAGGCAAAGTGTTTTTTGCCCGGAAAGGCTCTTTGGTATCAATTGGCTGTCCTAACAGATTAAAAATTCTTCCCAGCACTTCTTTCCCTACAGGAACCGATATGGGACATCCTTCATCCAGCGCTTCCATTCCCCTTACAAGTCCATCGGTAGACGACATGGCAATGCACCTGGCCGTATCATTTCCAAGATGCTGGGCAATTTCTGCGATAACAGAAATATTCGCTTTTTTGTCAGTTATATTAATAGCATTTTTAATTGGTGGCAATTTGCCTGATTGGAACCTTACATCGACCACAGGCCCGATTACTTGCACAATTTTCCCAATATTATTATTTTCCGTTTTTCTTACCACTTATTATCTCACTCCTTCCATTATTTTCTACTTTCGAAAATAAATTTCCCGGTAAATACGTTTCCCTCTTTTAAATAAAATTATGTTATCTGAAAATACCTGTAAAGTATTTTTTATGCTAAAGCTTCGGCGCCTGAAACTATTTCAAGCAATTCTTTGGTAATAGTTTCCTGCCTTGCCTTATTATAAGCGCTTGTCAGATCATCTATCATCTCACCGGCATTTTCCGTAGCGGCAATCATTGCGACTCTTCTGGCGGCGTATTCAGAGGTCAGTGATTCCAAAATACACTGATATATCTGAGTTTCAATGTATTTTGGGAATAAATTATTCAAAATATCTTCAACAGACGGCTCTATAATGTATTCCCGTTTTTCTCTTCCTTCTCCGCCAAATCCTTCCTTTTCAATAGGAAATAAACGGAGACTTGAGGGAAATGACTGCATTACGGTATGAAATTTAGTAAAAAATATATGCAACTCTCCGTACTTCTGGTCATTATAATCACGGGTTAATTTTGCAGCAAAGGATTTTACCCACTCAAAACCCAGTTTTTCAACACTTTCAGGAATATATTCTTCGATTGCATATACGTCTTTTCTCTTCGAAAAATATAAATTTGCTTTCTTGCCAATGAGAATCAACTTGACCTGCTTTTTGCTTTCCTTAATAAACCTTACCGTCTTTTGAATGATGTTATTATTATACGCGCCGCACAATCCCTTGTCAGCGGTGATCAATATGACTTTTGTTACAGAATTTTCGCCTTCTTTTTTGGCAAACCAGCGCTGCGAACTTTCTTCCGGCAGGGATGAAAGCAAATCGCTCACCATCTGATGTAGTTTTTCCGTAAAAGTTCTCGAAGCGACCACCCGGTTTTCCACCTTTTTCAAGCGGCTTGCGGCCACCATTTCCATAGCCCTGGTAATTTGCTTTATGCTGGAAATACCTTTTATGCGTTCCTTAATTTCACGAGTACTCTGCATCCCTTAACCCTTCTTGGCAAAAATTTGCTTAAATTCCCTGATAGCGTTTTCCAGTTTCGAGGACAATTCCTGATCGATCTTTTTCTTCTCGACGATCTCCAAACCGATAGAAGCATGTTTTTCTTTCATAAAAGCAAGAAATTCCTTTTCGAATTTCTTTATTTTATCCACAGGAACATCATCCAGGAAGCCATTTATACCGGCAAAAATTGACATAATCTGTTCTTGCACGGGAACCGGCTCATATTGAGGTTGTTTTAATATTTCAACCAGTCGTTGACCTTTTGCGATTTGCGCCTGAGTAAATTTATCCAATTCCGATCCGAACTGCGCAAAGGAAGCCATTTCTCTGTATTGTGCCAATGTCAATCGCAACATACCGGCAACTTTTTTCATTGCGGGTATCTGAGCGTTTCCACCTACCCTGGAAACAGACAAACCCACGGAAATCGCAGGCCTTACACCGGAGTTAAACAAATCGCTTTCAAGGTATATCTGTCCATCAGTAATCGAAATCACATTGGTCGGAATATATGCGGAATAATCACCCGCCTGTGTCTCAACAACCGGAAGGGCTGTCAAAGAACCTCCGCCAAGTTCACTGTTTAATTTAGCTGCTCTTTCCAGCAAGCGGGAATGTAAATTGAAAATATCGCCGGGAAATGCTTCACGACCCGGCGGACGTCTCAAAAGCAATGATATCTGGCGGTACGCAATAGCGTGTTTATACAAGTCATCATACATAATAACCGCGTGCATACCGTTGTCTCTGAAGTATTCTCCCATAGCACAACCGGCATATGGCGCTATAAATTGTAGTGGCGCAGGGTCTCCTGCCGATGCAACGACAACAATGCTGTTATCCATAACATTATTATCTTCCAATGTCTTCACAACGCCAGCAACAGTCGACATCTTTTGCCCTATTGCCACATAAATACAATACACGCCGGTATTTTTCTGATTAATGATTGTATCCACCAAAATTGCGGTCTTACCTGTTTGACGGTCACCGATAATTAATTCACGCTGCCCCCTCCCGATGGGAATCATTGCGTCAATAGCCTTGATGCCTGTTTGTAAAGGCTCCTTGACAGGTTGTCTTTCCACAACATTCGGAGATCCCCCTTCGATTGGCCGAAATTCTTCGGTGGCAATTGGTCCTTTTCCATCAATCGGCTGACCCAGAGCATTCACAACGCGTCCCAGCATTGCCTTACCCACAGGCACCTGAACAATTTTTCCCGTGGTTTTGACAACATCGCCTTCCTTTATCTTCTCATCGGAACCAAGAAGAATAGCGCCAACATTGTCCTCTTCCAGGTTCATGGCAATGCCATATACATTATCCGGGAATTCCAGCAATTCGCTGGACATACATTCATCAAGGCCGTAAATACGGGCAACACCATCGCCAACCTGCATCACATGGCCTACATTTTCCAATTTTAATTTTTCTTCATAGCCTTCAATTTCTTTTTTAATGATTGAAGCAATATCCCCTAACGCCATATACACATACTCCTGTATAAACCATTAAAATCATATGGCAGGCTTTTACACCTGCCATGAAACAAAATTGTTCATAAATAATTTATGTTGTGCAATTTACAAAACTTAAAAACCGGGCACAACAGTTAATAACTTGCCCTGATCTCCAGAAGTTTCGATCTTAAATTTTTCAACCGATTGGCAACACTGCCGTCAATCATCTTATTTCCGATTTCTACGACAAGTCCACCCAGAATTTGAGGGTTTTCAATAACCTCAACTTCAACAATCTTCCCTGTAAGTTTTTTTAGACCGTCTTTAAGATTTTCCAGCCTTTCGCCGACTATCGGTATTGTTGTCTGTACTTTAGCCCTAATCACTCCTTTTTTCTCATCAACAACCTGTCTGTAAACATCAGGGATCAATTCTAAAATCTGTTCTCTTCTGCGATCAACCAGCAGATAAAGAAAATTAACCATAAGTCCGGAAACAGATTCGCCAAATACTATTTTGATAGTATCTTTCTTTTGCTTTCGTGTTATGGAAGGATGCAAGAGCATCTTTTTAAAGTCATCGTGCTTTTCAATGGTATCGGAAACCAGCCGCAGATCATTTTCTGTCTGATCCAGCAATCCCTTATTAACCGCCGCTTCCAGAAGGGCGTTTACAAATGTAACCGCAACGCTTTTATCTAACACTCAATCCCCCCATGTCTTTAATCACATCATCAACCAGCTTTTCAGCCGTTTGTTTGCTTATGGACTGTTGAATTATCCTTGATGAAGCCAACAAAGAGAGTGTAACCACCTGATTCCTGATTTCAGAAATAGCCTTTTTCCTTTCCTGTTCTATTCCTTCCTGCGCTTTCGAACGAATTATTTCCGCTTCTTCCTGTGCACGTCTTACAATTCCCTCGCTAAGTTTTCCGCCTTCGTTAATGGCTTCCTGGATCTTGGTAGCTGCCTCTGCCTCGACTTCAGTAAGTTTTACCTGATAGTCGATTTTCAACTTTTCAGCAGCAGATTTATCCTCTTCTATCTTTGCGTAAGAATTTTTTATCCCTTCACTTCTCTCCTTTATGAGAGCCGATATTTTGCCAAAAAGAAACTTTTTAAGGACAAAAAGCAGTATTATAAATCCAACTCCCTGGACTATAACTGACTTTATATTTATTCCAAGGGTATTTAAGATGTCCAATGAAATCTCCTCCTACACAAATTCTTACTTAATAGCGTGTTGAATTACCTCTAAAACAGCTTCTGTCTTTGGCAACTTTCCAAGAAGGATAAAAGACACCATCAATGAATAAATCGTCAACGACTCGATAAATGCAAGACCAACGAACATAACCAACTGAATTTTCCCTGCCATATCCGGTTGTCTTGCCATCCCATTTGCCGCGCCAGAAACCGCAATACCCTGCCCAATGCCGCAACCAAACGCAGCAAAAGCCAATAATGCCACAGCAATCGCTAACATCGCAAAATAAATCACCTACATTCCTCCTTCTAAAAAAAAATAATTAAAAATACAGATACAGTTAATCACTTTTCTTGCTGAAGTGTTCAGCTTAAATTCACACTTTCCCGTTTGTATGATACCTTTTACACTCTCTTTGAAAACTATTTAAAAAAACACCGATGATGCTTATCTTTTCCTCGCACTACTGATACTTCTTAACGACTACCTTTTCTGCAGAAATTCTATCAGGAAAATTTTATCTTACAGCAGACTGCATGATTACGTTAGCAGCAGACGAAAGCAATTCCCCGCTTGATGCATTTTGCTTAAAAATTTCAAGGATAGCCTCTGAACTTGGTAATTTTCGAAACAACATAAACGACATCATCAAAGAATAAATCGCAAGAGATTCTATAAAGGCAATGCCAATAATCATTGCCAATTGTACTTTAGGCGCAACCGAAGGTTGCCTCGCCATACTCTCAACACAACTGCTTATCATCTTAGCCTGACTTAAGGCACACCCTACAGCCGCAATAGCAACCACAGGAACTCCAATCGCTAATACTACGAAGTAATCCATTTTCCACCTCCCCTTATCAAAAAAATTCATGAAATTTTTTAAGGAGAAACCAGCACTGGTTCTTGGATAGATAAAAAGTGAAAAAGGAAAAAAACTATGCTCTGCTACCGATTATCTTAGTGATGTTCTTCTTCGTCGTGAATGCCAATAGCTCCTGCGATATAAAAACTTGCTAACAATGCAAAAATCATTGCCTGGATAGTACTTCCCAGCAAGGCAAGAAATACCATCGGCAGATGCATTGGTAAAGGGATAAAACCAAGCAAAAATGGTGAAAAACCGATAAAAATTGCAATTACTGTGTCCTCGCCCATTATATTTCCGAATAAACGCATCGATAATGAAAGAGGTCTGGACAGCACTTCCTGCATAATGTGCAAAGGGAAGGTAAGCGGGGCAAGCCAAACGGGTTTTCCCACCATATGCTTGATATACCCGAAAATGCCATTATTTTTAATGCCCTGATACTGTGTTACAAAAAACACAATTAGCGCCAGAGCAACGGTTGTGTTTAAATTACTTGTAGGCGAATGAAACAGGGGTACCTGCCCCAACATATTCATGCAAAAAATATAGATAAAGAATGTGCCGATAAACGGAACAAACTTCTCCGCAACACGTCCCATCTGCGATTTAGTAAAACCCTCAAGACCTTCAACAATAATCTCCAGCAACGCCTGAAGCCTCCCCGGCACCAATTTTAATTTTCTGGTTGCCACAATGGAAAATAGACCGAGAAAAACGATAATTAACACAGACATTGCTATCGGAACCCATTCATGTTTTGTCAATCCCAAAAACTGGCTATGGGCATCCGAAGGAATAAAATCTAAAAATGATGGCAATTCGGTGGAAGTACCACCCCCACCACCTCCGTGACCTTCAGCAGACACTCTATTTTGCTCCTTTCGATATAAACTCTATTTCAAACCTAACCACTTGCTCTTTCAGAAGGAAGCTTTACTGTCTTATTCAATTGCCCTACCAGCAAACTTCCCACTATTTTCAACATAATCACTGCCATTACAATGCTTAACCCGATAAACATCGCAACTGCATTCACATCTAAAAAAACGCACGCGAAAAAAAGAATTCCTCCCGCTATGAAATACTTTACTATACTGACCTTAAGGAAAAACCCCTTTATCTGTGATCTTTTTTTATCCACACCATAACGTATTCCCCACCAGGACATCTTAAACAATAACAAACTGATAAAACACCCTATCGCAACGCTTACAGTCAATTTTGCGGACATATAAGACAACGAACACGCTATTATTATCAGCGATAAATAAAAAGACATCTGCAACACTCTCTCCGGGAATCCTTCATCCAGAAGAAGAGTATTATTTTTTTCCCCCTGTTGTTTTACTCTTATTTTCATCAGATAGTTTTTTTATTACTTGAAAAAATTTGATGAAGCTTCCAATAACACCCCAAAAAATAAAAATTAGCAGGAACCACGGTGCTGTTCCATATTTTTTATCAATATAAGTACCAAGGAAATACCCCCCTGCCAGAGCGCCTGCAGTAGTAAACCCGAAACTTCCCACCAAGCCGATAATCCTGTATGCCTCATGGTCTTTCTTAATAAAAAACAAAACCACTCCTATTGGGAAAAAAATCTTTCTATGGCTTGTTTAATATGCATTACTACCTTTGATTGTGAGTCAACGATATTTAAATACAACGAAGCGCTCCTTGGCTGACAAATACCCATAATCAACCTTTCCTCGTGTTCTTCCGAATAATCATTGACAAGCTTACTTATGTCTTCATATTTATCAAGGACATGTTTCCTCAATATCTCATTTTTTGTTGCTATGGCGTCCTTAGCGGTTTTTAATACATCTGAGGTCTCTTTAAATAAATGCGTCACTTCATTTACTGCTTTGTCGCCAAACAGTATTTTTTCGTTCAATTTGACCCGAATGTGTCGTATCATGCCATCCATAACACCCGTGGCCATTTCTATATGTCCAATAACAACCGCCAAATTTTTCAACAAATTCTTGGTAGCTTCGTCTTCTCTATTGACATTGCCCAGCGCAGCCAGCGCTTCGTTTTCTTCTTCATGAACTGATTTGCTGATTCTCTGAGCATCGTTAAGCAATTCCGCATTATGCTTCAGGAATCCCAGCATACATAAATTCAGGACAGATTCAGCATTTGAACACATAGAATTTATCCGTTCCAATATTCTTTTTATACTATCATTTACTTCTGCCATAGTTCAAAACCTTTTTTCTATATAACAGTCTCTATACGGATATTTATTTTTTATTTGCGGGAATGCTATCATTGTTCAAAGAAAACATCAACGACAAATTTACTCACCGGCTGCCTTTGTTGTGTTGAACATGAAATATTTGGCGAAGGTGAAGGCACACAACTTAACATTTCCCCGAAGCCAAGATATAATATCCCGATTCAACTATTTCAGCGTTTTCGCAACTTCGCCAAACGCGCTTATTGTATCATTTATTTCTTTCTCCCCATGCATTGTCGAAACGAATACCGCTTCAAACTGTGAAGGAGCAAAGTAAAATCCCCGTTCAAGCATGCCGTGGAAAAACTTTGCGTACCTTTTCGTATCGCAAAGCTTTGCAGTGGCATAATCAGTCACCGGTTGGTTTGTAAAAAAAGTACATAACATTGAGCCGACCCTGGTATGATACGCTGGAATATTAGCATCCCTGCATACCTTTTCCATGCCAGCAGCCAATTTTTTTGACTTTTCTTCCAACCCTTTATAAACGGCACTGTCTTTCAGTATTTCCAGCGTAGCAATTCCCGCAGTCATTGCTACGGGATTGCCGGACAAGGTGCCTGCCTGATATACCGGCCCCACAGGAGAGATGCTATCCATAATTTCTTTCCTGCCGCCATAAGCGCCAACCGGGAATCCACCCCCAATAATCTTACCAAGGGTCGTTAAATCAGGGGTAATATTATAAAGCGCCTGCACACCGCCATGCGCAACCCTGAATCCGGTCATTACCTCATCAAAAATAAGCACAATGCCATGTTTCTTCGTTACTTCTCTCAAACCCGCCAGATAATTCTTCGCAGGCGGGACAACCCCCATATTTCCGGCAACCGCCTCAACAATGATACAGGCAATTTCCTTGCCTCGTTTCGAACAAACCTCGTTAACGGCATCAATGTTATTGAAAGGAAGAGAAATTGTGTGTTTAACAAAATCCTGAGGAATACCCGGACTGTTCGGCATACCTAATGTTGTGGCGCCGGAACCCGCCTGAATTAATAAACTATCTACATGCCCATGGTAACAACCCTCAAACTTGATAACCGCATCACGCTTCGTATATCCCCTCGCAAGGCGAATAGCGCTCATAGTGGCTTCTGTGCCGGAATTCACCATTCTGATTTTTTCGATGGAAGGCATTGCTTCCTTCACAAGCTTCGCTAACTGAATTTCAAGCTCTGTTGGAGCCCCGTAGCTTGTGCCGTTCGCAACCGCCTCATTTACCTTTTTTACAATCCGCGAATCGGCATGTCCCAGAATCAATGGCCCCCATGAACCAACATAGTCCACATATTTATTACCGTCCACATCGGTCAGATAACATCCCGAACCGGACTTTATAAAGACCGGCGTGCCGCCAACTCCGCCAAAAGCCCTCACGGGACTGTTCACTCCCCCCGGTATAAAACTTTGTGCTTCCTGAAACGCTTTTTTTGATTTTTCCGTAATTATCTTTGACATATAAAACCTATTCTTTTATATATAGCATATGTTTATATTCTCACTTGAATTTGAAAGAGAGAATGATAGCAAAACATAATTTTTTTGTCAACTATTATTGCGTATATCCGATGAGAAAAATCATAAATATCGCTGTCTTAATTTCCGGCAGCGGCAGAACATTTCAAAATTTTATAGATTGTATAAAATCCGATTCTTTACCCGCTAAGATTCAGGTAGTTATCAGCAGCAATCAGAATGCAAAAGGGCTGGAACGTGCAATGCACAACAATATTCCTTCTGCTGTGATTCTGCGGTCTTCGTACAAAGATATCAACTCCTTTAGCGATGCAATTACTAAAAAACTGGAGGAATATCCCATAGACCTTATTACTTTGGCAGGTTTCATGCATCTGTACAAAATTCCGGATAAATATACCGGCAAGGTAATGAATGTGCATCCCGGCCTTATTCCTGCTTTTTGTGGCCATAACTATTACGGACACAAAGTACATGAGGCAGTTATCGATTACGGCGCAAAAGTATCAGGGTGTACCGTGCATTTTGCTGATAATATCTATGATAACGGTCCTATTATAATACAAAGGGCTGTGCCGGTATTTGACAACGATACACCGGATACACTTGCGGAAAGGGTTTTTAAGGAGGAATGCATTGCATACCCGGAGGCAATCCGCTTATTTGCCGGGGGAAAACTGAAACCGGAAGGAAGGAAAGTAATTATCCTCAAATAATTATTAGGAGAACATTATGGTAAAAACACTTTTTACAACAATCATTTTGGCTATCATATTCATGTGTGGCTTTAATACTAATGCACATGCCATTATGACCGGACTCAGCACGGAAGAACTTGCAAAATCATCATGTGCCGTTGTCACAGGAACCGTTGAAGACGTCAAATCATATTGGAGCGCCGACAAAAAAACTATTTTTACCGGCGCTTTGATAAAAATAACCGGAATAATTCGCGGCAATATCGTTCAGAATTCCATAACTGTTGAATACGAAGGGGGAGAAGTAGACGGAATCGGGTTGAAGATATCTGACATGGCCACTCTCAATAAAGGAGAAAAAATACTCCTGTTCCTGAAAGAGGAAAAAAGCAAAAGAGAAGAACTGAAAGAAAACGTATTTCGTATCGTCGGAAGGTCACAGGGCAAATACTGTATCGATAAAAATGGAATTGCAAAAAAAAGCGGATTTTCTGTTATTGGCGGAAAAGAGGTAATTGACAATAACATTCCTGTTGAAACTCTCATAAATAAAATAAAAGGAGTAAAATAACACATGGAGAGAGCAAACTACAAATATATTGTCCCCATTACCCTTATTATAGTTGTATTTATACAGTTTCTTTGTTTTTTCTCATACGGATTTGAAGTAAGCACGACTACGAACGGGAAAGAAATAAAATGGAAAAAGGACACGGTAACGTATCTCATCAATACGACGGATGGCCCTTCCGGCAGTCTTGACGCCATAGTGGCATCACTGCAGACGTGGACAGACGTTGACACATCTTCCTTCACTTTTATCGATGGCGGAACAACTTCAAGCAATGATCATGGAGAAGCGGATGGTATCAATATCATTGATTTTGGAAAAATAAAAGACGAAGGAGTATTGGGACAAAACAATTTCTGGTTTTATACTTCCGGAGAAATGATTGACAGTGATATACGTTTTAACACCAAAAATACATGGAGCACTGACGGCTCTCTCGACAAATTTGATGTTCAAAATGTGTGTACGCATGAACTGGGACATTCCCTCAGTCTGGCAGATCTTTATCGCGACTCTGATTCGGAAAAAACAATGTATGGATACAGTTTCGAAGGAGACACGAGCCAGAGGACGCTTCATCAGGACGACATGGATGGCATTACCTACTTATATCCTTCAACAACAAACAGCAGCATCTCCGGCACGATTATGGACACTGATGGAACAGTGTTGGAAGATGTAAATGTATGGCTGAAAAAAGGAAGCAAAACAAAAAAGACGACAATTTCAGATGAAAATGGCTTTTTTGAATTTACTGATTTAGAAAGCGGCGCCTATAAAATCATCGCAAGAAAAAGCGGCTATCAAAAGGTAAAAACAAATGTAGAGCTCGGCGAAGCAGAAGATAAAGAACTTGAAATAGAAATGGAAGAAAAATAAATTCGCATATTTCACTATTTTTGACGGCAAAAGTATTTTGCGAAGTTATCGCCGTATTTACATACTTTGTTAAAATACTTTTGCCGGTCTGTGAAACTTTCCCCCCCTTCTCACGTGTATTTTTCACTTTACATCATTCGGTTTTACATATAACCAATTGAATTATAATATCTTATAAATTCAATAATTCTATTGAATTTGATTTTCCAATTGTTTACTATATGCCCGCTTAAGACTTTCACCCTTTCTTAATCATAGTCAGCAACATCCGATTTTCGAAAATTTGTAACATTTTAGTTTTTTGAAAAAGTAGGGGGCGAAGCATTTGCCGACTATGTATAAGCGTATTTATACCAGTTACGGCAAATGCTTCGCCCCTACAACGTACGGTAAATACATCTATTATTGGAATTTTTCAAAAAACTAAAGTGTTACGAAAATTTACCATATAAATATGTTTATACAAAAATGTTGACCCTCCGGAAACATTCTTATCTATTTTTCATAAAGTCATCCTTTTTTTATTTAATAGTAACATTTTTTCTTGTGTTGAAGCCTGTTTGCTTCGGCCAAACGACTATTAATGAATCAAAGGGCATAATTTATTTTTATAATCCTGAATCAAACATCGATAACTATGCCGCTCTGAAAACTAAGTTCGACAAGTACTTAAAAAAAATCGGCCCCTATCAGTTTCAACCCTTTAACGAGAGAACCACTTTTGAGAATATGACCAGAGGCCGGCATAATTGCGTTTTTATTCTCTCCAGTTGGTACTTTAAAGAATTGAAAAATTCTTTCTCTATCCAACCCATTCTCATAGGCACTTTAGACGGCAACTCAAATCAGAAGAAAGTGCTTATCGCTAAAAATAACATCAGTTCCCTCACGATGCTGAAGGGTTGCAGCATCGCTTCATCGGGCAGCAAAGAATATACCATCAAATTTCTCCAGTCAATGTTGAAAGAAAAAAATAAAGAGATTGCCGAAACGCTTCAGATTTTGAACGTTCCCAAAGACATCGACGCTCTTATTTCCGTTGGCTTTGGCCTGGTTCAGGCTGCTTTGACCACTCAATGCAGCATTGAAATGATGGCAGATATAAATAATACACTGTATAAAAACCTTTCCATTCTGGCAATGGATGAAAATTCACTGCTTCCCGTTGTTGCGACACCCTCGGCGCATGACCGTGAAGCGACGGAATTGCTGGACATAATTACAAATATGGATAAAACACCTGATGGGAAAAGCAATCTTCAGATGTTAGGAGTCGATGGCTGGAAGGAACTGGATGAGAGTGATTGGGATCTGTTGCGGAAATGATAACAATGGCTAAGCATTTACTAAAAAAGTTTGCAAAACTTAACGGGAAAAAACTGTCAGAAGGATTTTTCCTTCTTGCCGTTTCGCTGTTAATCATTCCGGCGGTTTTTCTATCGGATATACTTTTGGCGAAGGAAAATGGCGGAGTATTAATCCTCAATTCTAATGAATCCGTAAAAAAATATTCCCAGATACAAACAGTGTTTAAAGCTAATTTCGATGGCGTTACTGCCGAAACTGATATCGGCAGCAATTGGCTTGACGAGAAGCCGGTGGAGAAATCTATCAGAGATATGAATCCGGATATCATATTTTCTATTGGTTCAAAGGCATACATTCTTGCAAGCAAGATCGCAAATAACACCAAAATTATTTACTCGTTAGGCATAAACTGGCAACGCTTCGCGATAACAGAAAAAACCTATGTTGTTGCCAGCGAAGTTCCTCCCATGACCAATGTAATGATGTATCGTTATTTCTTTCCCGAAATAAAAACTGTGGGCATTCTCTACAGTAAAAAACACAATAAAGAATGGTTTTCGTCAGTTGTTGCTGATTCTGAACAGGTGGGCATAAAAATCATAGGAAAAGCCATAACAAAAAATAAAGAGGTCGGCAATGCGCTCAATGACCTACTGTCTACGGTTGACGCATTCTGGTTAATTTCTGACCCCGTCGTTCTTTCCGGCATGGAATATGTGAAAGAAATCTTTACGAGATGCGATGCAATGAAGATACCCGTCTTTTCCTATGACCATCTCTTCACTAATTTTGGCGCATCGTTCATTATCTCGACGGATATTGACACAATGGGAAAGCAAGCTGCGAAGATAGCTCAATACCTTCAATCGAATAAAGACCCTGTTGGAAAAATACAAAATCCTGCGGGCACTTATATAGCGATAAACACAAAGAAATTGGAACAGTATGGCATAAAACTGAACATAAAAGCGCTTTCTTCGGTAAATGAATTTATTGAATAAACGTTATGACACAAAATATACACTTTAAAAAAAGCATTAAATGGAAACTTCTTTTCACGATGCTGGGTCTGATTATCGGCCTTTTAACAATACTGACTTTTGTTCAAATCTATTCACAGAAGGAAATATTGACAGATGAACTTGGATACCGGATTGAGTTATTAAAAGATAATCTTCACAAACAGGGAAAAACCCTTTCTGACAATCTTGCGTTTCAGGTGGAAGACGCTCTTGCTTCATTCAATCTCCTCGATATTTTTAATCAGACGAATAAAGTGGTAAAGGAAAACAGAGAATTAAAATATATAATTCTTTCCGATTTGAAAGGCATTGCTCTTGTTCATACATTAAAACCGGAACTCAATGAGAGTATTCTTTCTGATGAAGACGACAAATTTGCGATAGCACAAAATAATGCAACAATCAACGAATTTGAGAAGGAAGGAATGCCTTACATGGAATTTATCGTGCCCATTCATGTGGGCGCTGATCAGTGGGGAGTATTGCGTCTGGGATATTCACTGGAAAATCTCCATCAGTTGCTGCATGATTCACATCAGAAAATTAAAGAACAAACAATGCATATCATATTGCGGTCCGGTTTAACGACCATTGTATTTATTGTGATGGGTTCTTTTCTGGTGCTTCTTCTCTCTTCACGGCTGGCAAAGCCACTTATCAAACTGGCACAAATGGCACAGGAACTTGCAAAAGGCAATTTTTCCGTTGCAGAAGACATCATTCCCACATCAAAAGATGAAGTTGGCGTTTTGGCACAAACGTTTTTCTCTATGTCGAAAGAGCTGAAAAGTTCCTATGAAAAACTGGAAGACTATAGCCATTCTCTTGAAAAATACGTTGAGAAGCGCACAGAGGAACTGCTCAAATCAAATGAACTTTTAAAGCAGGAAATAGCCGGGCGCCATAGGATCGAAGCGGAATTGGAAAAGGCGAAAGAAGCCGCTGTTGCTGCAAATAATGCCAAAAGCGAATTTCTTGCCACTATGAGCCACGAAATACGCACCCCCATGAACGCCATTATCGGTATGTCTGAATTGTTATGGGATACAAATCTGACGTCCAAACAAGCGGAATACGTTAAAGTATTCCGCACTGCCGGAGACAATCTCCTTCAGATAATCAATGATATACTTGATCTTTCAAAGGTAGAGGCGGGACATATCACCCTTGAACATATAGCATTTGATCTCCGTGAAGAAATAGAAAAGACGTGCGAAGTCCTGGCATTCCGTGCCCACGAAAAAGGCCTTGAATTGAATTTTCACCTCGCCGCTGATGTTCCCTTCTCTCTTATCGGAGATCCCGTGCGTCTGCGCCAGATACTCACGAATTTAATTGGGAATGCCGTTAAATTTACCAAAACCGGAGAGGTTGTGTTATCGGTAAAACGGAATGATATTCCCGGGAAAAAAGGAATGCTTCTCTTTTCTGTCGCCGATACGGGAATTGGCATACCCAAAGAAAAACAAGGCATTATTTTTGAAAATTTTTCTCAGGCAGATACTTCTACTACCCGTCAATATGGCGGAACAGGACTCGGACTCGCAATATGCAAACGTCTGGTGGAATTAATGGACGGAGAAATATGGGTGGAAAGCGCCGAAGAAAAAGGAAGCATTTTTTATTTTACGGTAACGTCCGGTGTTCAATCGGAAAAGATGATACGGAAGGAAGAAGATATACCTTTTACCGAAAAACTCAATGTCCTGATAATAGACGACAACGCGACGAACCGGACAATACTGCGCGATATGTTGCACGGCTGGAATATTCCCGTCACTGAGGCGGAAGACGGTGAAAAAGGGATTCTCATGCTCAAAAAGACGAATAAAGAAGGAACACCTTTCAACCTTCTTTTGCTGGATTGTCGTATGCCGGGTATGGATGGGTTTCAGGTTGCTCGTTTAATAAAGAGCGACCCGAACCTTTCTCATCTGATTATAATGATGTTCACCTCTGATAACAGGAGCGGTGATATGGCAAGGGCAAAAGAATTGGGAATAACGTCATACCTTGTCAAACCCATCAAGAGATCGGATCTTTTTAGTAGTATAAATAACGTCATTGGCAAACAAAAAACCGCTTTGTTAACAGAAACCCCCTCTCATCAGGTTCCTCAACAAAAGGGAGATGAAAATGCTTTGCCGCTAAAACTCCTGCTTGTTGAAGATTATCTCCATAACCGCATACTCATTCAATCATACCTTGATAAAAAATACTACGAGGTGGACATTGCTGAAAATGGAAAAGAAGGATTGGAAAAATTTAAATCAGGAAAGTATGATCTTGTGCTGATGGATTTGCAAATGCCGGTTATGGATGGCTACACGGCGACGAGAGAAATAAGAAAATATGAAAAAGAACGTGGGGCAAAAGGAACTCCCGTTATTGCGTTGACTGCTCACGCTTTGAAAGGAAACGAACAAAAAAGTCTCGATGCGGGATGCAATTATCATCTCGTAAAACCAATAAAAAAGAAAACACTTATTGATATCATACATAAGCATGTCAGTTCTCCCCCGCATTACCAATATTTAGAAAACGATAAAGACAAGAAAGCGCTTGTTGATCATGAACCGCCTGTTGAAAAAAAATATTTTGTTACGATTAATTCTTCATTTAAAGATATGATCCCTGAATTTATTGAAGATGTACGTAACGATATAACATCTATTACTGCCGCATTAAGCAATGCTGATTACAAAACAATTGAAACGCTGGCTCATAGATTAAAAGGGGCAGGAGGTGGTTATGGTTTTAATGAAATCACTGCTATGGCTAAAGACATTGAATCAAGCGCAAAAAACATTAACATCGCGGATATTCAGAAATGGATTAATGAACTGATACAATATATTGAACGGGTGGAAATAGCTTATGAATAACACAATACTCATCGTTGACGACTCAAAGCACGTACAAAGACAAATAGAGATATTTTTAACGCCCGAAGGATTTTCCCGATTCTCTTTTGCCAATTCCGCACAGGAGGCATTTCAACTATTGGAATTGGACGGCAAAAATGAAAAATGTGAAAAATGTGAAATAGATTTAATCCTGATGGATATTAACATGCCAGGCACAAACGGAGTTGAGGCATGCCAAAAAATTTATACTTCCGGTCATTTAAAGCATATTCCCGTTATTATTATAACAGCAGAAGACACGAATGAGAGATTAAAGCAGGCATTTGAAGCAGGAGCGACAGACTACATCAGAAAACCGTTAAACCCGGTTGAACTCATCGCGCGGATAAGTTCCGTATTGAAATTGAAAAAAGAAATGGATGACCGCGTAAACCGGGAAAAAGAATTGCTCCGACTCACCCAAATTCTGGAAGAAACAAACGCTAAATTACAACAGGCAAATGAAATGCTTCACCATCTTTCACGCACCGATAGTCTTACCGGACTCGCAAACAGGCGTTTTTTTGACGATCTGTTTCAAAGTGAATGGAAACGATCAATCAGGGTGTCAAAACCATTATCAATACTAATGATCGACATTGATTGCTTCAAAAAGTATAATGATGCCTATGGTCATCAAAAAGGAGATGAATGCCTTAAACAGGTGGCGAAAGCTTTACAAAATTCTGTAAGAAGACAATGTGACATAATTGCGCGATACGGCGGAGAGGAATTTATAGCGCTTCTGGCGGATACCGATAAAAAAGGCGCAATTACGGTTGCAAACGCAATGCAGTCAAATCTTGCCGGCATGAATATCCCCCATAAAAATTCACTTGCCGGCAGTGTTGTCACGGTAAGCATTGGTATTTCAAGTATTGTTCCCGATATAACTTCAACCCCAGAAATGCTTATCTCGGCGGCGGACAAGTTGCTTTATCTTGCAAAATATGAAGGACGCAACAGAATTAAATATTAGAAAATAAAATTAGATTCTTCGCTCCGCTCAGAATGACATTATGGCAATAAAAGTGTCATTCTGAGGGAGGGACGACCGAAGAATCTCGACTTTGAAATTCCTATACATAAATCAGGCATTCGGCGACTTTTAACAGAGTAGGGCATTGTTCACCAAACGTAGAGACGCATTGCTATGCGTCTCTACAAGCAACGTGAAACGGTGGGCAATACCCGCCTTATACTAAGATTGAAATTCCTTTACATTTAATTAGGTCTTCGGCAACTTTTAACAACGTAGTGGCAAGGCGCGCCTTGCCACTGCATGAGCAGTTTGAAATTCCTAAACGTGAACATAGTCTGAACTTATAAAGGATTATTCTCTTTATGAAAAAAAGCGGTTTTTTTATTATTACCCTGATTTTCTATTTTATTATCAGTTGTAATAATTTTGTCTTTCCGGAAGAAACGATAAAAGACTATTCAAAATCAGTTCGTGAAAGCCCCGTTGAGGATGTTTTAATGCCGGAGCAAAAAGACACGGAAAAAACTGATACATTGTCACAGGCAGAACAACTCTTTCAGGAAGAGGCCAAATGGTTATTTGAGGAAGCAGAAGCAAAAGTTGCCATTGCCACAAAACGTGATACCACAGTAATGAAAGCGCCAAGCATCGTATCGGTAATAACGGGACAAGAAATTAAAAACATGGGATATCGCACGTTTTCTGACTTTTTGCGAACTATACCGGGGTATGAAATTTTAAAACGGGGAGTATATGGCACGGTAATCCCCGCTGTGCGCGGTATAGAAAGCGATAACCGGATAAGAGTGATGCTCAACGGACATTTTGTGAATAATCCTTATTTGGGAGAATCATTTCAAAATTTCGACGATTTTCCTCTGGAAAATATTGAAAAGATAGAAATTATCAGAGGCCCCGGTTCTGCCTTGTATGGTGAAAACGCTTTTATGGGCGCAATTAACATTATCACAAAAGACGCTCATGATATTAACGGCGTAAAAGTGACCAGCGGCTATGGAAGCTTTGATACGATGGAAGGAAATATCATATTCGGAGAAAAATTCAAAGAAGTGAGCGTCACGGGAATGTTACACTACACGGAAACAAACGGCTACGAAGAATCAATAAACAACGATTTTGTCACCACTCTGGATAATTCATTTTCTTCATTCGGCTTTCCAAAGGCATCCGATGCGCCGGGAAGCCCTGATGACTGGAGAAGAAAATATATCATGAATCTCAAAGCCAATTACAAAGACTTTTATTTTGAAGGTTTCTACTTAAACAAAAATCGTGGCGGATATCTTGGAATACAGGATGCGTTGACAAATGAAACTAATATCGAAAATAATTATGTGTTTACTGAAATCAAATATAAAAAAGAATTCTCCGATATGTTTACAATAATTCCACGAATATATTACGATCAGTTTGATGATAATTTTTTTGTAGAATCGCTGCCGGAAGATACAACGCTTCCCTTCGATACGAACAGGGACGGCGTTTATGAAACATTTTATACCTATGCTGACGGATTGATCGGCAACGGAATTTATAGTCAAAAAATAGCAGGCGCAGAGATCCCCGTAGATATCAGATTATTTGACGGAAACGTATTTACGATGGGAATGGAATTCAGGTGGCTGTATCAAACCAATATTCAGTATAATGCAAACTTTAATCCCCTTTCCTATGAACCCCTCGATTCTCTTCAGGGTTTTTCCGATACCTACCCAAATTTAAAAGAAACGACACGAAAGATATGGTCTGCCTACCTGCAAGATGTCTGGGACATCACGGAAACAATAAATCTTACCCTTGGTTTACGGTTTGACGAATACAGCGATTTCGGCAGTGAGGTAAGCCCGCGCGTTGGAGTAACATGGGAATTTATGGAAAATGCCACCATTAAATCGCTGTATGGAAGGGCATTTCGCGCGCCAAATTTCCGTGAGATGTATCTTGCTAATCAACCGGCAGCCCACGGAAACGAAAGCTTAGACCCCGAAACTATAGACACCTATGAAATAGGCTTACACTATAATTACAACATAAGCAAATGTGCTGTGCAGAGCGGAATAAATTATTTTTATAATGACATAGAAGATCTCATTTCCCTTCGTTCAACCGGTCTTGGATACAATAAGTATGATAATTATGGTGATGCATATATTCATGGGATTGAATTCGAAAGTCAGATCAATATTGCCAAAAATAATTACTTGTTTATGAATTATACCTTTCAGGACCCTAATGACGAGAGCGGCAAAAACCTCCCCTTTGTTGCAAAACATAAAGGAAATTTCGGGGTAAATGTGCAGCCTTGGAAATACATAAACACAAACCTGAGCACATTCGTTAGCGGAAAACGTTACCGGGAGGAAGGAGATTCAAGAAATGACTTGCCTTCTTACGCACTCCTTAATTTTTCTCTCATAACAAAAGATTTTTGGAAAACAATGGAGATACAGGGAACGGTCAGCAATCTCCTTGACAAGGATTACGATGATCCCGGAAGTATATATGTTTCCGATGATCTGCCAAGACCTGGACGAACTTTTTTTGTCGGAATGTCATATGCGTTTTAAATGAATATGGCTTTTTATTATTCAGTAATGTTTGTGCTTCCCTATAGCACATGATAAAAGTTCATGTGTTATGTGTTTGCCTATTCTATCGATATCCTTAAATTGTTTGAATAACATTATCTGATTGATTTTTAGCAATACTGCTTAGACCTTCCCCTCTATAGCGACTGATAAAAGACAGGATACTCATGAATTTTGAACTAATTGCAATAGTTATGCCCAATGGCACTTTACAGTTGGAATGGAATGAAGTAAAGGAACACATAGACAAAAATCAACAACTGCTGCAAAAGGAGATTTACAATCGTTTTAAAACCGATTTCAAATCATTCCTTTTATTTTTGAGTTTTACAGACCAATCCATACCCCTCTCTCCATCCCTTGATTACTGGCGGTATTTTACTTCGCGATTTTCAAAGAAACTTCTCCAAACGCCCGACCTTGAAAATATGCGGAACAATGTAACGATTCTCTTAGAAAACGAAGAAATGGATGAAATGTTGATTCGGGCGCCATTGATGACCGGTCTTGAGTATTTAAACGCGGAATTTCTCAGACTGCTTTGGTTGATGCTCAATGCACAATTTGCCTTCGAAATAAGCGCTTACAAAGGAACGGTGGAAGATTTCGTCCATTCCTATAGTCCTGATATACACCTTGTTGGCCGCATTTATTTTCACCTTGTTGAAAATAAAAGGCAGGATTACCCCTTTGCTTTCCTTGCCACTTATGCAACGCAAAAAGACAAACAGGGCAAGTCAAAACATCTGCCCTTAAAACACGCATTAATGGAATATGAAGGAAAAAACGAACGGTTGCTGGAGCTTCTTTCTACGGTGCACCTCGCGGCAAAAGAAAGCAATCTGGTCTCTCATCTTCTCGACTCTGGCGAACTGTTTCATCCGCTGGCATGGAATGAAAAGGAAGCGTACTGCTTTCTGAAAGAAATTCCCATTTATGAAAAATACGGAATTTTGTGCCGTATCCCCAATTGGTGGAAATCGGAGTCCTCTCCGTTTAAGGTACATATCCAACTGGGCGGAAAAAGAGAGGCCCTTTTGGGAATGGACTCCATTCTCGACTTCAATGTCGGTTTGTTTCTGGACGATATGCCTATTACCGAAGAGGAAGCAAGAAGCCTGCTGGAAGAGACGGACGGTCTTGCTTACATTAAGGGCAAATGGATTGCCGTTGACGCCGAAAAGCTTGAACAGGTTCTTGCTGCCTGTGAAAACGCCCGTAAATTGAAAGAAAATAAGAACCTCAGTTTGAAAGATGCGCTGCGGCTCCAATTGTATTCAAACAATATGTTCGGTTTGCCTGATGATAACGACAGCATTGAGGTATCAAACGAAAAATGGCTGGAACAGGTTATGGGAAAATTGGCAAACTACGATCTGATTCCACCGGCAGGTATCGGTAACAATTTCAAAGCGGCTCTCAGACCATATCAGGAAAAGGGGGTTAATTGGCTTTGTTTCCTTGATTCCTTACGTTTCGGGGCATGCCTTGCGGATGATATGGGGCTTGGTAAAACAATACAAATATTGGCATTTCTCCATATTCTGAAAAATAGAAAACAGAAAAACGCCAGCCTCCTGATCATTCCCGCATCTCTCATTTCAAACTGGAGCGCCGAAATAAACCGGTTTGCGCCCGATATGAACTATTTCATCGCCCATCCGGAAGCACACCGCGATAAAATAGTTGTCGAGAAAGACGAAGAATCACTGAATAAACTTGACCTTGTAATCACCACTTACGCCCTCGTCCAGAAATATGAGTGGTTGAAAACATATTTCTGGAATTATGTGATACTGGATGAAGCCCAGGCAATTAAAAATCCCGGAACAAAACAAACTAGGAGTGTAAAAACACTGAAATCACAAAACAGAATTATAATGACGGGAACCCCCATCGAAAACAGACTTTCCGATCTGTGGTCACTGTTTGATTTTCTTAATCCGGGGCTGCTTGGAAGCGCAAAAGAGTTCAGCGCATTCGCAAGCAACGTGAAAATGAATCACGCCGGATATTCCAGGCTAAAGAAGGTAATCAGTCCTTATATCTTAAGAAGATTAAAGACCGACAAAGCTGTCATTTCCGACCTGCCGGAAAAGGTGGAAATGTATTTATATGCCGGGTTAAGCAAGAAACAGGTTGTTTTATATCAAAATACCGTTAATGAATTGTCCAAAAAACTTGAATCCGCAGAAGGCGTTCAACGCAGGGGGATTATATTAACGTCGCTCATGAAATTTAAGCAACTTTGCAACCACCCCGACCAGTTTCTCGGAACGGGCTGTTACGAAGAGAACGACAGCGGAAAATTTATGCGGCTGCGCGAAATATGCGAAACAATCTACGAAAAGCGTGAAAAGGTATTAATTTTCACTCAATTTAAAGAGATTACCGAACCTTTACACGCATTCTTACACACGATATTTCATCGTGAAGGACTGGTCTTGCATGGAAGCATCGCGGTGGGAAAGAGAAAAAATATCGTAGAACAGTTTCAGGGGCGCGAGTATATTCCTTATATGGTATTATCGTTAAAAGCGGGTGGCGTTGGCCTGAATCTTACAGAGGCAAATCATGTGATTCATTTTGACAGATGGTGGAACCCCGCCGTTGAGAACCAGGCCACAGACAGGGCATTTCGCATAGGGCAAAAGAAAAACGTTATCGTGCATAAATTCATAACGAAGGGCACCATCGAGGAAAAAATTAATGCGATGCTGAACGAAAAGACAAAATTAACGACAGACATTATACAAGTCACCGGCGAATCAATACTAACGGAAATGGAAAATAAAGATCTGTTAAATCTTTTTAAATTAACATTATGACGAATGGAGGCGGTTATGAGTTTCTGGCAATTCCCGAGATATGTTTCCGTAGGAGAAAAACAACAGAGGTCACAAAGAAAACTAGAGCTATTGATGAAAAAAAATAAAGATATAAAACCCGTGATCGTTGAAGGCAGAACCCTTGCAAAAACATGGTGGGGAAAGGCATGGAATAAAAATCTTGAAGGATACGCCGATTACAGCAACCGCATTGAAAGAGGAAGAAGTTACGTGCGCTGCGGTTCAGTGCTTGACCTTCAGATACATGAGGGAAAAATCAAGTCGCTTGTACAGGGTTCCAGTGCAAATCCCTATTCCATCGAAATAAAAATACATTCACTTGAAAAGAATATTTGGGAAGAGATTAAAGTTTTTTGCAAGGGAAAGCTTGATTCGCTGCAAGAGCTTCTGATGGGAAATTTCCCGAAGGCGCTGGACGAGCTTTTCACTGCTCAGGGAAAGGGCTTGTTTCCTTCCCCGAAAGAAATTGACTTTGACTGCAGTTGCCCTGACTGGGCGAGCATGTGCAAGCACATTGCGGCAACCCTTTATGGAGTGGGAGCAAGACTTGACCATGATCCGAATTTGTTCTTCCTGCTTCGAAAAATAGAAATGAGTGATCTCATATCAGAAACGATCAAAGATAAGACAAATGATTTACTCACGCGGGCTGAGAGAAAAAGTTCACGAATCATTGAAGATCAGGATTTGTCAGCCGTTTTTGGCATTGAGATGGATGCTACCCCTTGCGCAGAAACGAAAACAAAAAAAACAAATACTGTACGGCAAAAAAACGATGCTATAAAAAAGAACAAGACCATCGCTAAAAACCCTTCAAAGAAATCTAAAAATACTGAAAAAAAGAGAACCGGCATAAAATCAGCGAGGAAAACAGAAAAAGTTAAAACAGTAAAGAAATCAACCAGAAAGACTGTCAAAAATATTCCTGAGAATAATAAAAAAGCTCCTAATAAGGGTGGCAAAAAGAAATAGAAGAGTCGTAACACTTTAGTTTTTTGAAAAACTATCAGGATAAATCCTTGTGCTGATTTTGCCCCGTAGGGACAAGTAGAGACGCATAGCAATGCGTCTCTACCAATAGGCAGGCAATTTATTGCCTGTGCGGATAAAAGATAAAAATTAAGGGTGTAGTTGTGTAGGTTGGATTGAGGAAACGAAACCCAACAACTTTGACTATACATATGGATATGATCAGGAAGCAAGCAGATGGAGTGGAAATTGTGTAAATCTTTTCTATGCCTTACCTTTTGCCCGGTCACTCTGAAACCACATATCATAGATGGGGAAAAAGATGTATGCTCCGAAAGTGAGGATAAACAAAATATTGGAAATGGTCAATACAATGACAAAATGGTGTGACGTATAGCGAATAAGCCACGGCGCGCACAGGTTCATGATAATTCCCGCTAAAGAACCGCTGTAAACGGTTATCTTCAACCAGTCGCGCAACTGCGTCATCGCCAGCATCCTTGAAAGGATAAAAACAACAATCGGTATTGAAAATAAATGGGCGTGGGTTACCCCTAAAAGTTCCCGGTATGATTTCGGGAAATAAATCCCTTCCTTTAAACTCTCGGCATATTCTTCCTGTGTTTGATCAGGATCGTACGACTCTTCTTCGTCCCCACAATAATAACGCACTGTTTTTTTGGGAGAAAAGCCCGTCTTGTCGTAAGCAACACAAAAGCCAACCCCAACAGCAACGGTAATGATTGCCAGGAAAAAGGTAAAAAACATCTTATTGCTGATCGGCAGAGACCACATGCCACGTGATGCCGGTTTTTCCTTCATTTTCAACCTTTGTAAATTTTTTATCAAAACCCTGTGATACGTATATTACGATTTTTCCTTCCTTCTCGCACGCAATGAATGCCTCTGCGCCGGGAACCTCACGAATGACACCGAACCCTTTCTCAGGGCCTAAAACAAAGACACTTGTTGAAAGGGCGTCAACATCCGTTCCGGAAGGAGCTATGATTGTCACGGCAATCGTCCCTTTTACTGGATTCCCCGTCCTTGGATCAATGATATGTGAATATCGAATCCCGTTAATTTCAAAAAACCGTTCGTAATCACCCGACGTTGCTGTAGCCTCGTCTCTGAGTTCTAAATACCCCAATATCTCATTCTTATCACGCGGGTGCTGCACGCCGATTTTCCACGCATTTTTCCCGGCAGGATTTCCCAATGCATATACATTTCCTCCCAAATTAATACAGGCATTATCAACATCATGGTTTTTTATGATATTCAAGGCCTTGTCAACAGCATATCCCTTTCCGATAGCGCCGGGATCTATTTGCGTTGATATATTTTTATAGAAAACCGTGCCTGCTGCTTCTTTATTATTACCATTTCTTTTTATTTCGATATTTTTATACGAAACGGCAGGCAGAAGCCGGTTAATTTCTTCTTCAGGCGGAATATGCCCGTTTTCATCAAAGAATCCCCATAAAGAAACGATAGGAGAAACCGTAATATCAAATGCCCCATCGCTCAGTTCACTGAAAAAAAGCGATTGTTCAAGAAATTCAAGGAATTCATCGGTGCAGGGAACAGGTGATTTGGTTGCGCCCTTATTTACCCTTGAAAGCTCACTGTCTTTTTTATAATTACTCAACATGGCATCCATTCTCTCCATCTCGTTCAACGCGGCGTCAATTGCCTCTTCCGCTTTTTTAACGTCATCAGAATACACGGATACTTCTGCAAAAGTACCCATAATCATTCTTGTTTGTTTCACGAGCTTTTTTTCAGCGGATCCGTCCGCGTTCTTTTTGCTTTTTTCATTGCCATGCGCGACGCTCTGAACGGATTGATTGTTTGTGTTGCTGGCCGTGTTATCTTCTCCTGCATTAGTTGCCGCCGCAATCCGTCTCAAAGCATTCACATCCCTTTTCCCGTTCAGGTAATATTCATCTATTACCCCTAACACCTTTCTTACTCCGGCGCACATGCATTGCACAGACATGGTGGCGCCGGTAATGTTGATAATATCTTTGTTAATCCTGATAGGATTTTTCAAAGATTTACCGATAAACTGATAAAGAAAACGCTTCTTTGCAATCTCTCCTCCGCGGCTTTCGCGATAGACAAGAACAGCGATATTGCTTATCTTCCCGTTTGGTTTTACTCCCACAATAAAGGTAAACGGATGAAACTTGCCAATCTCTTCCGTTATGATCGCATATCCCAAAACTTCATTATTTTTTCTTCCAGCGTATACAGTGAAACGATCTTCAAAAAGACGTCTTTTCAGGATTTGTTCAAGATTCTGCTTTTCTTCGGGAGTCATGATAATTTCATCAGCTACAATATCATCACTCTCCGGAAAAATCAGTTTAAGCGCTTCTTCCTCGGTGAGGTATACCTCTATTTGATAGTTATCCGCCGGTTCAGTTTCCGTTTCCTGAGAATATCCCGCCCCTGCTGCAAGAAGAAACAAGACCAATGATAAAAACAAACTGCACCAGAAAAGCCGTCCTTTATTCATAATGAACTATTCTTTCGCATTAAGTATCTGTTCTACTTTATCAAGAAACATTTGTTCAGGCATTCCGTTTGACGGAATGCGTTCCCACCGGTACGCACGGCTCCCGCCGGGGGCTTTTTCTTCAACCTGAGAACTTACCGACAGATATGTTCTATCTTGTTCAGGTACAACAGTAATATATAAACGGTAGCGCTCCTGCCATCGTCCCTCTAAAAGCAACCCCATATCTCTCGTAGTGGAATATCCCTTTATCCAGTCTGTGATCAGAAATCCCTTTTCCACGTTTTTTTCTTTCACCCGAATACCCATAATGGCCTGGTCAACTGCCTCCCAGGCAGATGCCGCATCACCGGCAACATACCGTGAAATAGCGGATGAATTCCTTCGCCCTCCCCAGTCTGTGGCACACCCGGCAAGCCCCGTAATAAAAAAAGCAGCAATCAATAATAAGATAATGCTATATTTCACCTGAAATACACCTCGTTTGTCGTTACTTCGCCAAGACTCCGCCATATGCAGTCTCACTTTGCTCGTAAAAGACGCATAGCAATGCGTCTCTAAGTTTGGTGGGCGAAGCCCACCCGCTTTTTCTCTTTATAGAAAGGTGCGATGTTAACAGATATATCCCTTTTTTACAAACACTTTGTATCTTTCATGTTTCTCATCAGGGTTCTATGCTTACCGATACTTTGTGTGATTCATAATCGTTTTCTTCCAGGGAAATTACATATCCGTTTTGCGCGGCAAACTCAAGAGTCCCTTTCGGATAAAAGCGGTAAATAAGCCTTGCCGTTATGGTTATCGCGCTGTTGTCCTGTGTTTGAAACTCATAGTGTGTGGTATCCGTTTCATTTGCCTGAATGCGTGTATCATATAATTCTTCAACGGCAAAGGCATACAATATGTCATTGAAAAACGGGTCCAAATCCTCGTTGTCTTCGATCATCCGGTTATGTTTTATGAATATTTTCCCCGGTTTTCCTGCATAGTCCCCTTCGCCCTCATAATAGCCATCCGGGAAATTCCCTCCCGGTGTATCAATAATCTGATCATTGATTTGAGTGAGAGAATTCCCTGACTGCTCTGCTTCCACAAATAAAACAACGTTGCGTTGTGTAACTCCGGAAGGGTAGGCATGGCCTGTATGAGAATTTTTTACATTTACGTCAAAGCTGACAATACCATCAGCGACATTAGCATTCGATATTGAAAGGTCTACCGCCCAATCAAGATATCGTTTCTTCTCGCCAACCGGAAGATTTTGATTGGTTCCCTCAAAATGATGAGGATAGATGGTCCTGGGATCGCGACTCGTCCCCTTCTGTTTTTTACTTTCGGACAACATATAAAAAGAATCGGTGACTTCCGTATAATCCGCAATGGATTTCCCCGTTGCAGGATCAGGCGGAGGATCCTTCATATGGCAATCCTGGCATTGCAGCGCCTGGCCTGCATAATTATCAACAGGATAATCTTCCTCAAGCCCGCTATAACCGCTGAATCTCCATTCACGGTAGGTATCTTCACTCCATAATATTCTCTCAATGGTTTCTTCGCCCGTAGGCTGATCATTTTCGTCCACCGGTTGCAAATATAATTTCCGTGCATCCTGATGACAAGGGGTGCATATCTCACTCTTTTTAAATTGTGAAACATACGACGCCTGCATACTTTTATACGTAACATCGTCAAAAGGCCCAAACATTACCTTGCCCTCTTTTGAGGATTTTAGAGCCGGATCGGGACGCAAAAGATCAACTTTATAATTTACACCGGGTTCCGTCCAATACTCTTCCCCGTCATGCACATTTTGAATCTTGTGACAAAAATCGCAATGAACCCCCTGTTTGTCTATTGAAGACAAATTATCGGCATCCGTCAACACGCCCGCTCTCATATCCCACTTTGGCGTTTTGCCGTCACTCTGCACACCGGATGCAAATGAAGGAGAATGGCAATCGGCACAATCATGAAGATTTCCTGCATCTCCAAGAATTTTATACCGTCCGGTGGCGTCTTCAAATATTTTTCCCTTATCACCGACAAATTCGGGATTCGGGTTGTTAAAAATAGAAGCATCCTGAAAATTTGCCCGGTCTCCCGTCACAAACCATGCCGTATATAAAAGAAAAACCAGTTGGTTTATCGAATTCACGGCAGCAGTTGCCATTTCACTGTCATTCCAGTCATTATAAATATTTTCGTGGCATTTCTTACAGTTTTTAGCGGACCGGTATTCATAATCCGTGTGATCTTCCTCAGTAACCATTGAAAGGGCGATGCTGACATTATCATCTTTTCCCAAAGTGATTTTCTCCCCCCCATTTTTATACCCTTCTTTCCCTGCGGCGACGACAACTTCCTGCCCAGAAATACCTTCATATTCAATTGAAAAATTTCCGTCTTCATCGGTGAGAACATATTTCCCTTCCTCTTCAGGGTAATAGCTCTCATCATTATCGTTGATATCCGCCACACCCTGTATCCTCACCCGGGCATCCTTAATATCACCTGAAGCCTCATCATAAACAGTTCCGGCAATTTCCCACTTCCCTGATATGCCAACAGCAATGGTATCTTTTTTTCTGATTTTATAGTCTTCCCATTCAAGTATTATCTTAATTGTTATTACATCATCCGCATCGTATTCATCGAGCGCAGTTGATCCTGTAAAGCCGCCCTGATCTGTATTCCATGCTAATTCAAATTGTTTATTCTCCTTTTTTCCCTTCGGTTTTAATGTAAAAACAGCCTTTGTAACATCATGGTAGTCGTACTTGTTTTGTGATATCTTGACATATAAGGTATCAGTTGCGAGAAAAGATCTGTCATCCGTTGAATAGTCGGCATTTCTGCTCAATGTATACGAAACGCCTGCAAAAGCTCCCTTGCAAAGGAAAAATGATGCCACTAAATAAACAAAGATCATCGGTATTGTATTATTGTATCTCATAATTAAATAAGTCTCCGTGAATGCATTAATTCTTCATGCCCTACGAAGGCATAATGTTTTATTCCTTTTATTTTTAATTCATTCAATACGCCTTCTATATCATCCTTAATCATCGTTGCATAACTTATGACAGTCGGACAAAACTGGCTCCCTGTATGAAGCTCCATTTCCAGAAAACACTCCTCAGCGCTTTTTGCCTTTCTATAGGGTCTGTCGGCAGTTATGGCATCTATAGTATCCGCTGTGGAAATTATTCTCGATGCGAGAGGAATGTTTTCACCTGTAAGTCCTTCAGGATAGCCTAATCCGTCAAAACGTTCATGATGGTAAAGAACGATCATTGATATTTCCCTGAACATGGGTAATCTCCCAAGGATATTGCATCCTATTCGCGGATGCGCCTGTATTTGTTCATTTTCTTCTGCCGTAAGACTTCCCGGCTTGTTTAATATTTTATCAGAAATGCCAATCTTGCCTATATCGTGCAAATGTGCCGCAGTATGCAGTATCCCTTTTTCTTTCTCCGGCAATTGCATCGCCTCGGCAATCATGCCTGACACCTCTGCAACACGCCACGAATGCACTGAAGTGTTGGGGTCTCTTGCGTCTAAAATATTCACGATAATATCAATAACTTCGTGGGTATTTACTTGTTGTTTTATCACAGTGTTATTTCAACGATAATGTTTTCTCAATGGCCAATTAAACACGTGAATAAATTCATTTTTTAAATCATGGCAATAATGTAACGTTGTAGAGACGCATTGCTATGCGTCTCTGCAAGCGTCTCTACAATTTTTTTAAAATTAATTTTCTGTATAAACATATATTTCTTATCAGTTAAGCGGCAGCCGTAAACCCACTTTTTTAAATTGATTCTGGCTATCCTTCATTTTTTGATAAATGGATGACCATGATCTTTTCGCGTAAACAACAGGTATTTCTTTTGAATTTGCAAACTCTTTAATGCTATGGGAAAGGTTATGGTTCACATAATCACACAACACGATAATAAAATCCATTGTTTCGGGAATGCCGCTGCCTATCTTTTGAGTAGTTCTCCCTGATATATGCCTTACCTCATTCACTCCCATCTTATCAAGCTCTTTCGGAATACTTCCCAGATGATCGCCACCTACTATTAAAACCGACATGACATTATCCTCCATTAATAAAGTTATTGAGACTCATTCTCAAGTATCATAATAAAAAAAAACTTATTGTCAATGGAAATTTTTCCTCCTCCCTATCCGCTGCCCACATCTCCGTGCTGGTTCAATCCATTGCAGAAACAGGTTTGAAACATGTCTCTGCAATTTCCAAATCCTGAAAGGATGTTATGATTATAGTCAATGGATGCATTTTTGCCTATCAACCCCGTATGGGTGATATTGGTTTTTTATGCCAGTGTAATGATAATTTTATTTCACCCATTCAGGGTTGTGTATTTTATCTGCCCATGGTTCTATAATCATTTCAGCCCTTCGGGCTTTTTTTACCGCATACCGGATTTTCATTGCGCGTGAATACCTGCATGTACACATCTACAGAAACAAGTGTTTTTTTCAAAGAACTCTGTGCGGGTTCAAATTTGCAATTTGAATGACACAATTTAATAAAAGCCATAAAAGCTTTGAATTTACTGAGATATCAGGCATTTAACATAACCTTGTTTTTGTCAACTGTTCTTCTACACCAAAACATTTGACTCTTTTCAGAAAACCTGTTAATGTAACCGGAAAATGACCCGATTTTAACTCCTTCATAAACATGGAGAACATCATGACAAAAACCATTGAAGCAATATTTGAGAATGGCGTCTTTAAACCTTTAGAAAAAGTCGATATCAAAGAGCACGAAAAAGTTACGGTAATCCTCCATTACTCTAATGAAAATCAGACAAAAGAATGCAACTTATACGGTATTATCGACATAGCCAAAGATTGTCCAGATACCGACCTTTCTCTCCATCATGACAAATATCTGTATGGAGAGAACACAGATTGAAGGTCTTTATCGATACAAGCGCATTTTGCGCCATCACTGTTCCTCACGACCAATTCAATTCCGGAGCAAAAGCTATCCATCAGCACATTCTCAATAAAAAGGTATATGTCTACAGTTCCAATTATGTTTTAGATGAAGTCTATACACTTCTAAAGACAAGAAGCAATCATACCGTATCTGTTAAATTTATGGATGAGATACAAAAAAGCCATTTAAACATTCTCCGTGTTACAGAAGATATCGAAGATGCAGCAAAAGCCGACTTCAGAAAGTTTATTGATAAACGATTGAGTTTTACCGACTGCACCAGTTTTGCCCTGATAAACCATTTTCATATTAACGCCGTTTTTGCCTTCGATGAACATTTCAGATACCATCCCTATTCGCATCCTGTAGAATACCTGGCATCGTCACTAATAAACAAATCAGGATAAGATGAAATGGTGGATTCGTCGCGAAAAGGCCGCTCCTTAATCCCCCCTACATGGCTGTAAAATACAGATGAAAGAATTCATAGCGCCGCTTTTTACTTTGTAAGAGAAATCTTTACTTTTGGCTTAACTTTCACCCCGTTTACTTTAAACTTCACAGTGGCGCTACCTTTATTCTTTTTCGCCTTGATGGTAAACGTTACTTGACCATCCGCATCCGTTGTTGCGCTGAGAGGAGATACGTTAATCTTTTTGCTATTTGCCGAAGAAACCTTTCTTTTCACTTTTACGCCTGCTGCAGGGCATCCGCTACCATCTGTTACCGCAATAACAACATCTTCGCTATCCCCTTTTGCTATTTCCAATTTCTCAGGTGACGCCGATGCGATAGTTGCAGTAACAGAGTCAGGGCATTCGGATTTAGGAGTTGGTGTTGGTGTTGCATTGCTCGTTAATGAAAAATTCAATACCGTTGTATAACCAGACTCTATATCCACACTGACAGACTCTCCTATATACCCTGAAGCAGAGGCAATAAACGTATAACTTCCGGCAGGGATATCAGAGATTTGATAGTAGCCGCTTGAGTTGGTGGTGCCAGAGTATTTGCCTGAACTGTTGCTTACTTTGGCACCATTTATTGGTTTCCATGAATTCTCATTAGAAACATATCCCTCGACTGTTCCTGTTTCGGTATTTCCAATGCAATTTCATATCGAGTACTCTCTCCATCACCATCTGGGTAATCTTCAAACGATGCAATCACCATATCTCCAACATTGGCCATAATATTCTTATTTTTCTCGGTATCATTGATGCTTATCTTTATACTACCCAAAAAAGAACCACTGCCATTTCCCGTTTCAGTGATGCTATATAACTGCCTCCTTTTTAAAAAAATAACCAACTGCAAAATGTTTTATCCTGAAAATAGTATTTATAACCACAAAAGACACTGGGGGGGCGCTTAGGATTTTCGACACTGCCTTTTGCACTATCTTATCTTCCAGTATCAATATCCCTAACTGTCTTTTTCCCCCGTCTGCCTTCGGCATGCATACTCTGCGTATATCCATTGCTTTATATCGTTTGCTCTTAAGTCTTTCCACCAAGTCCAGGATGTCCGCTTCCAAGTCTTCTCCATACTTCTTATGGCTTACCTTACTCCATGACATTAACTATTTTCGGATCTCAACACCTTCACCCTTGCGGATTACGGCCTACTGTTTCCCTGTCTACGCTTCGCCCATGTCGTTACCTAATGGACGCAAGACTCGGTTCTGACGGTCGGCTAACTTTGTCAGATTGGCTTTTCAACCAACTGGCTATTGCAAGCTTGGCCTGGTGCACTAACAATTTAGTTTTTTGAAAAATTCCGACAATAACGATGTGCTGCATCAATGTAACAGGAGCATCCCTGCTCCTGACTACCCGCCAGCAAGCCCGTTCGGCTACGCTCAGGACAAGGATTCCGGCGGTACATTCTTCAAACCAGCAAATGTTTCGCCCATACCTTTTCAAAAAACTAAATTGTTACAAAATATTTGATTCTTTTCAGAAAACCTGCTAATGTAACCGGAAAATGACCGACTTTTAACTCCTTCATATTGTATTTACGAATAAGAAAACAATACGCCCTATTGAAGAAAAGAGTGAAAAATGATTTACACATACCGTGTTACATTTGAAACAGACTCAACAACCGGCAAAATAGTCGTTTCTTTACCCTCTTTAAATTACACTGCTGATTTTGGTCCGACAGTAGAAGAAGCATTGGAAAATCTTAAAGAACTTGCCCAGGGGTTTTTGGAAATTCTTGCAGAGCAGGGAAAACCTATCCCCCCAAGCGACCCTGTTACTGACGGCGTTTACCTTTCCCTGCAATTTGATAAAACTCCACTTCTTGTCTGAAATATGTCTGAATCTCTTAGTCCTCTCAAAGGCAAGGAAGTTCTTCGCAAACTGCAAAAAGCAGGTTTTAACGTGATACGTATTAAAGGCAGTGCGCATTATCTGTTTCATCCCATAAAGAACAGATTTACCTCCGTTCATATTCATGGTGGACAAGACATTCCCGTTCCGCTTTTGAGAAAAATTGTTATTCATCAGGCAGGCCTTACCATTGAAGAATGGAATCAGTTATAATCCCGTAACCGTCTGTTCTCCAGTCCGTCTTTGTGCCTTATATCTTGCATCAGTCAATTTTTATGCTCGCTCCCAAAACCTTGTACTGAACATAGTGAAGTATCAATTCAAAAACATAAATGGGCAGTAGAGACGCATTGCAATGCGTCTCTACATTGTTTCTTTATTATTTTCCTACTTCTCCTCCAACACCAAACCCACCTCTTTATCTTCACCATCAGAAAGTTTTATGCGTTGCTCGCTCCCAAACTCCTGTTTGGGAGCGCAAATGGATGAGAAACTCAGTTTCTCTTTAAAATGGTGTTCCCAAACAGGAGTTTGGGAACAAGTAGTTGTTGGGCTTCGCTTCACTCAACCCAATCTACATGGCTTAAATTTTCCACTATTTCTTTTCTAAAACCAAATCTACCTCATTATCCTCACCATCGGAAAGTTTTATCCGCTCCTTTGCCTTCTTATATCCCTTCTTTTTCGCCTGGATGATATACGTCCCTTCTTCCAGATCGGTAAATTCATAAGAGCCGTCTTCCTCGGTGGTATATTTCTCTTTTACCTTCGCATTGCTCCCCTTGCCTTTCAGCTTTACTTTTGCCGATTCTACCGGCTCGTTTTCTGCATCAGTAACCGTGCCATAAATACTCCCGGCAATGTTCTGTTCCATTACGATGATGCCAAGGTCACGGATTTCTCCTTCCACCAGTGTTATGTCTCCCGATTGTTTCCTGTACCCTTCCTTCTCATACGTAACCGTATATTTCCCCGCCTCAAGTCCGGTGAATTCAAAATAGCCGTCCTCGTCTGTTTTCGTTTTTATCTTCTTTTCCCCTTCCATGGCAATATTTACTTCCGTAAGGTCATGGTTGTCCTCATCAGTAACAAATCCATACACCTCACAAAGATCAGACACCACAGGGGTTGGGGAGGGTAATATAAGGGAGCTTAAACTGAAGTTCGCCTGCGTTGGCGCTCCTGCGGCGTCTTTGTACCAGACGTATATTGTTTTTGAACCGTCACCGCTGCTTAATGTGTATGAGATACTTGCACTGTAACTGGTGGTTGATGTTACCGAAGTCCAGCCTGAGTCTGAAGATGATGGTGTTGTTGAACTGGTAGATACATAATAACCGGTTACTCCTGTAGCATCCGTTGCCGAGAGGCTTATAGTAACTGAAGTCGAATTGGCATATTCATTTCCACTATTTATGGTTATTGAACCACTTGGAGCAGTGGTGTCTGATGGTGCTGAAGTAGGCGTTGGTGTAGGTGTTGGTGTAGTTCCCAACGACTGATAAACGATTACCAGTTTTGGACGTATTGAACTATCAGAATTATCTGATGATGCAATGCTGCCATTAGAATGATTATTGTTTGTTGGGACTAATTTAATACCATAATTTGGATATACGCCATTTTTCAAGGGACGATGACTAACATATAATCTTGTTCTGGTAACAAACAACACCAATCATTTTTCCCGCATTAAGGGTTTACCACTGAACAACTGGAAAATATAGCTCCCAAATCCTGCAAAACAAGGCGAAGCCTTTCTTCTCTGCGGGTTCAAGGTTATAACTTGAACCCCACGTTTTATATCGTTTGTCCCGCAATTGATTACACACAGTTCTATTTCCGATATCCGTATAAACACATGGGTTCAGGTTACAAACCAGAACCCGCCGGAAGCGAAACCTAAAGGTAAAGAAACCATCCTCCCATTTATTGCATGTTAGCAAGGGTGGATTAAGCGACAGCGACTCGCAGAGAAAGGGAACCGAATCCACCATTTCATCATTATTGGTGGATTCGTCACGATAAGGCCGCTCCTTGATCCACCCTTACGACTAATCCGTTTACCCCATAAAGACATATTCCAACGCAAACCCCAAAAAAGCATCTGAGGAATACGGGAAGTACAAAACAGGAATAATGGTCATTCCCTTTTTTCCTGTCGTTCCTGTATTCCTTAGCGTCCTTGAAAGGTTTATTTGGCGGGCAATGCCGCACCCTACAGTACGTGCCTGCTGACATTCCATTTGTGAATTCGTGGCAAAACAAACAAAAAACACCTTTCCCGGTAAATCACCGGAAAAGGCGTTTTTGCAAAACTTGTCTCTTATATATTGTAAGCCTTGTCCCTGTATGTTTTAAACAGGGAAGGGAAACGATACTATTAAGGGTAAAATTGAGTTGAGTTGCAAGAAATATATCATTTATAATCCTTGTCGAAAAATCAATTTGGAGTTTTTTACAGCCCGAAGGTCTTTTTCCTTATTGAGCGGATTATTGTATCTTGTAATATTTGCATTGCAATAATAATTTCTTTCTGTAATTTTTTTGTAGCGTAAACCCCATGTTTTATATTTTGGTTTCACCATCACCTGCAAAGAGCTTTCTTGCTAAATAAAGTAACCTTTGAATACACGGTAACAAGCAGCATATAGCACAAAATAATTATATGTGATGAAAACGACACAATACTCGCGTCTTTGCCTGAAAACCCGATGAGAATCAATCCTCCGAACCACCCTATCTCATGGGATCCAAGATCTGCAATCCCTTGAAATGCCCGTGACATTACGGCAATGACAGACACTGCAATCATCGGTAAAAAGCCCACGGAATACCCCAGTCCGCGGGTAATCATATAAAAGGCAAGGAATATACACAACCATGTGAACAGGGTATAAAAAGCGGTTTGCAGAGCTATCCTGACAGTACAGATTTCCCTGAAACTCTGAATAATTTTCTGAAACTCACCGGAAAATTTTTGGATAAGTTTGCTTTTTTGCCAAAGCGTGTGAAAGCTACGTCTTTCTTTCATCCATACGAAAAATTTATTCCTTCTTTTCCGGAAAAGAAGAAACGATGCTATGATTACCAATGAAAACGTAATCCCTCCTTTCATAAGCATGTTTATCAGGGGCGTTATATTCAGTTTCATACAAAATGTTATAACCACGCAGCATACAATAAGAAGGAAGTAATCGGACATCCTTGCGGCCACAAGGGAAGAAATGCCGTTTGCCACAGGAATATTCAAATGCCTCTTTGCCAGATAAATGTATGCTGCCTCGCCGGTACGGAAAGGCAGCATATAATTGAAAAAAATATAGAGTGATTGCACCCGAAACAGTTGTTGTGTGTCAGGCTTCACTGCATGGATGAGACACTGAAAGCGCAGTGTGCGAAACACCTGGTTTGCGCTATACATTATAAACCCCAAAGCCAGCCAGGGAAAAGATGCATTTTTCAAAGCAACCCAAAAAACTTCGGGTTGTGTTTTTGAAAATAATAGCCAGAAAATAATGCATGGCAGCGCAACAGGGAAAAGCCATTTCACAATATTTTTGATCAGCGCTTGTCTGTAATTTTCAAAAATCATTGCAACGTAAGATAAATAAGGTTTCTGAAATATAAAACGGATTCTCATTTTCACAAGCGAAAATAACCCTTCGGCTCCCGCTCAGGGTGACGGTGAACCTTGAGCGGAGTCCCTGTCTGCCGACAGGCATGGACTCATTAATTCTAACACCAGTTGCTTTTGACTATATTCAGTCAAACCAACGCATACAACATGCTTATAACCAGCAAACTTGTCAAAGAAATGAGATACCAGTATGCAAATTTTCTCATTTTCTCATCTTCCTTTGGAATTAAAGTTTTTTATTTTATCTTTTCCTCTAAAATGCAGCTTTCAGACAATACAGGTATCCGACGTTCTTTTGCCTCTTGCAAAATAGTTTCAATGTGAGAAGTGCCGCCGGCATCCTTCCCGATTATTATAAAATCAACAAACGGCACAAATGCTATTGCTGTCGCATCAGTATCCATCTTTTCCTTAACGCTGCAAAAATGAATATTCGTAACGCCATATTTTTCGAGGGGTTTTGCCATTAACGCAAAACCATCGGCATCGCTTAATACCATCGCAGACACATAACACCTCCTTTTTTCCCTATTGTCTTTAATTTCTTTAACTTTCACGGTCTTTTCGACACAACCATACTCGATAGGTTCACACTTTGTGATTTACCGGCAGTGTAGTACAGGTTCAACACGGACAAACGTAGAGACGCATTGCTATGCGTCTCTACAGTCCGTGCCACCTTATTGTCAATTTAAAATGTACATTTTATGAACATCTTGAGCATACTCTAACTTCCGCTTCCACTGCCGCTGCCACTACCGCTTCCGCTGCCTTCCGGACAAACCCCGGCATCGCTGGTATCTGCCGCACCCGGATCTTCACCATGGGGACCTTTTGCGCCGTTTGCTATCCATCGTTCAATCTTCTGTATTTCATATTCAGAAAAATAGGGGCCGCCATACGGCATACGATGATCGTTCTCCAGTTCTTCTTCCGTTACCTGTCCGCGCAAACGTTTTATGAGCAAACTATTTGACGGATTTTCCAGATCAACAAGTTCTTCGTGTTCTGTCCCGTCAGCGCCTGATATTATTCCCTCCCAGCTTGTTAAATCCATACATGCCTGAGAATGAGAACGTTCTTTTGAAGTTGCGTCATTATTATTATAGTGGCACAGGCTGCAAGCTATGCTGCCATTTACCGATTTCGTTAATAACGGAAGCACATCGCGGTCAAAATCAGGAGTTGGCGTATCATCCACTGCCCCCTGTTCTATCCATTTCCGAATTTTTTCAACTTTGTTCTTTTTAAAGAAAGGGCCTCCGTAAGGCATGCGTGCGTCACCCGCTTCCATATCGTCGCCCTTTCCCTCCAGCCTTTGCAATAGAAGGCTTAAGTCAACGTCCTCCGTATCAATAATGGGTTCTGTTCCGGCATCTGCCCCTCCTATAATGTCGGCATACGATCCCATACTGAATTCAGCAAAAGAGTTTTCCGGAATCCCGTTACTTTCGATGGTAAGGCTGGTAAAATGACATTTGACGCATGTAATAGACTCCTCATTCCCCCTTTTTTGCGGTTCAACAAAGAGCGGTAAAATATCATTCGTAAAACTTATCGATTTATTTTCCGTCGCCTTTTTTTTCGTCTCTGATTTTGTATGGCTATGCTGAACATGCTCCTCCGCATTCCCTGACCTGTAATAAGCCGTTGCAAAAATCCCGATTGTCGCTATCGCAAATAAAAGTAACGAATACTTCTTTTTATTTTTGTACATAGATACTCCTAACTTAAATTGACACGTATATTCAGCACACCCTATGCGGATTCAGGTTGTAAGCCTGAATCCGCAATAAAAACACACAATCAGGTTTAAATCAAGAAACTTGAAGTTTAGAAAATTCAAAGCGATACCGTAGCGCGGGGGTATCCCCCGCTGGGCGCGCATTCCCCGCCATTGCCGGCCATAAAGGCCGGCGCTACAAGTCGCCGAAGGCATAATTAAACGCTGAATTTAATTTACGGAACTATTACAACAACTCGTTTTCGTAACTCTCAATAAATGAACTAATGGTATCTATGGCAGATGCGGCAGACGACTCTTTCATCTTATCGGCGGCATTTCTCAGGTCATGGAGAGCATCTTCCATGTCATCCATAGAATCATCGCCTAACCGTAATCCCAAATCTTCCAAAAATACTTCTGAATAAAGCAATGCCTCCTCAGCCACAACCTTGGCATCCATACGATTTCCTTCGCTTATATTTGATTCTGCCGCTTCCAATTCGCCCTCTACCCTGCCGATAAAACCCCTGCTCATTTCACTTACAATGGTATCGGCTTCCACCTCCGACACATCACCGGTTAATTGACTTTTTATTGTCTCATTTCCTGAAGGATTGTCGCGGGAAACATATTCTTCAACGATCTTGTAATAGACTTCTCCCTCTTTCTGATATTCCAATGCCTTCTCAAGGTTTGTATCACGATTGCTGATAATACTCTCCACTTCCCTCAGCACTGCAATATAGAAAGCCCTTATAAGGGAGAGGCGAATCACCTGCCGTTGTACTCCGACCTCAATCTCGTCTTCTTCCAAATCTTTTTTCTCCAATGCCTCTTTCCCACGTATAAAGGCAACCGTTATATGATCTTCGAGATTCGGATTGCTTCCTGTTTCTATTGACAGACGATCTTCAGTAAGCACTTTATTTTCTCTGTCTGCTGTGCTGAAAAGGGCCTGATATGCAGAATACGCCTCATCCCACAATTCTTGCAGATACGAGGTGTTTTCATCATCGTAATCATCGCGAACCTCTGTAATCCGATCATAAATTGCCAGATAAAACACCCTCTGAAGGGTTTTGTCGATTACTTGCGCAGCCAGTTTGGGATCGCTGTCATTCTCAATATCATCCATAGCGGAAAGCAGATCGCTGTCCATGGACAAGCCATATTCGCTATCCATTTGTTGTGTTAAATCCTGCAGGTATTCCTCATATAAAGAAGCAATCTCATCGATATTGATGGGATCCTCTTTTCTCAACGTGCCGATTTCCTGAAAAGCAGAAACGGCATTGTCCATTGTTTCAGTGTCGCTGGTCTTCTCGTATTCATCAAAAATCAACGTAAAATCAGTTTCAATAGTATCTGCGCCATTTTCTATCTCCAGTTTTTCATCCTCGCTTATGTATCCGGCAGAAGTTATCTTTATGCGGTATTTTCCTTTTTTCAGTCCTGTGAATTCATAAAACCCGTCAGAATCTGTTATTACCTTTTGCTTTTTTTTTGTCCCCTTTCCCCCTTTAACCGATACTTCAGCTTTTTCAACCCCATCGCCATTCTCGTTAAGTATCATCCCCGTAAGAGATGCGGCGTGGATGACAGAATGTTCCTGGCATACTAAATTCACACAACTTAAAATTCCTGCGATACCAAACGAAAATAAAAATTTTTTCAGAATCATCTTGTATTCTCCTAATAAAAAATGAGACTCATTCTCAACACTAAATAAAAATTTTTTTACGCTATTTTCATATCCCTTCCGGATAGGAAGGGATTATTTATTCCTTTTAATGAATTTTTAATGAAAACCAATGCCATAAATTAGGCCTTCGGCAATTTTTAGCAATGTAGGGTGGGCATTGCCCACCAAACGTAGAGACGCCTGCCTGCTGGTAGGCAAGGTATTGCTATGCGTCTGTACAAGCAACGTGAGACGGTGGGCGATGCCCACCCTACAGAGATTGAAATTCCTAAACGTTTAAATAAGTCTTCAGCAACTTTTAACAACGTAGTGGCAAGGCGTGCCTTGCCACTACGTGAACAGATTGAAATTCCTTGTTTAAATTATCAAATAACGCATCATACACCACTTCCGCTTCCGGAACCACTGCCACTGCCAGAGCCTCCGCCGCTGCCACCACCGGAACCACTTCCGCTTCCGGAACCGGATCCTGACCCACCGCCACTGCCACCGCCACTCCCTTTTGCTTTTAGTTGTATATCAACGACCGACGCTTCTCCATCCGCAAGGTTAAAACTTTTCTTTGCCTTTGAATATCCTGACTTTTTAACGGTCAACTGATATTTCCCCGCCTCTAAGCCTGAAAATTCAAACTCGCCGCTTGTTCCCGTAGTGCCTTTATCTTTGAATTTTGATTCCTTGTTTTTCAACTTTATAGTAGCGCCGCTTACCGGCGCGCTTTGATCGTCAGTCACCGTGCCCGATATGCTTGCAGTGCCTTCACCATGATCTTCACCATGCGCCTTTACTTCACCAAATGAAGAGAGCAAACCCAATGCAAGCGCAAAACACATCGACAAATACAACGGCTTTATCATTTTTTTATCCTCCTTTTCGAATTAAAAAAAATCTGGTTTCTTATGAAAACATTTCCCGTCTTATTTCATTTCATCAAATTTCACTAATGGTATCCCTCCCTGATCGTCGATAAAATCCTGTTTTTTTAAAATACTTCTCTTTCCCTCTTGTTTGTTTTGCGTATTTTTCCTTTCAAAACGATACAATGCAACCCAGTTGTAATCCGCAACACTATAGTTATCCCTTTTAAATACTGCAAGCTCTCTAAGCCGTTCCTTATATTTGTGCCTTCCAAACAGTTTAGATGACACAAGAATGTTTTCGGGTTTGTTTTTTAGCCGTTGCAAATCATTTCTTACCCCATTCATGTGGGAAACAAAATAAACATGGCTGTTTTTTTTGTCACACCACTCCGGTGCGTAATACTGGAATAAACGCCAGTCATTCAAACAATAAAATTTCGAATCTTCTTTTTGAAAATGTTCCGTAATATAGTTTATTTGCGCAACGGAAGGAGGGGTTTCGTTTCTGTTTATCGAAACGATTCTCACCGAATCAGCCGCTTGCGACAAAATAAATATTCCGGTCAGAAAATAAAAACATATATTGCCATATTTTTTATTTTTCAAATAATGCGTATAAAAATAAAACAATCCCGCACTGACCACTATTGCCATAAAAGGAATAAGCGCCATAATCTGGCGTATTGCATTTTGTATAAAAACAATCCATAAAATGTAAAAAATGAAGAAGACCGATAAAAACATTATTTTTTGCGACCATCTCGCCTTTTTAACAAAATAGACTACTGAAAATATAATAAAAATAGTCGGAACTATCCGCAGAAAAAATGCATCATGCCACCACATGCCCATACAATGGGCAATAAAACGGTAAGCAATATCATACGCCCGGTCAAAATAATTATTTGTGGTAACAATAGAGTTGCCATCTTTGTAAAAATGATAATCGGCATGACTCATAAACTTTTTGAAAAATTTATCCGGTGTAAACCGGACAATCAAATACACAAACCATGAAGAAATGCCAACGGCAATACCGGAAATGCCCCATACGGCAATCTTATGAAGTGAAATCTTCTTCCGTAATTGAAAAGCAACATAGATCATCAGAGGAACCAATGCAAGATACGTAACCCTGACGCCAAGTCCCAAGCCCAGCAAAACTCCGCCCACTGCCAGATATTTTAGAGTACGGTTTTCATTCCTTTTCCGATATTCTGAAACATCAGCGCTTTCTATTGCCAGGTAAAAAAATAAAACAGAAGTAACGACAAAAAAAATACCAAAGGCATCAGAGAGTGGTTTTTCCGCCTGCAGCCATATTTGCGGATTTACGATGTATAAAATTACGGCAAGTATTGCCACGTTTTCAGAAAACAGACGTTTTGCCAGTTCATACAGGGGAAATACCGCTATGCTGCTGAATAAAACACCTGAAAAAATCAATGCCTTAATGTCAGAACCGATAATCTTATACCAAATCCAGCTAAAAAACATGTATACAGGGTATCCGGGAAAATGCGGCTGATCGTGTAAAATATCGTATCCCTTTGACAAACCAAAGGCAAAGTTAACGCTATCCCATTCATCAATATATCTGCCGAAAAACAGCAATCTCGTCAGAAGGCATACTGCCACAGCACATAAAGGGAATATATGTCTTTTTAAGAAATGCCCATTATTTTGAACCGACGTCATAGTTATTTCAGTCATTTCCCTTACACTTTCTTTTAAGACGTCACAGAACTTACTTCAATAAGTTCCTTTTCTGAACGCATGTAATGAATAGTATCCTTCTTTGACACCCTATCGAGCATCAGATGCTGTGCAGCGGCGATTCCCATCTCCATTGCAATATCCATAAAAATGTACCGGAAAGTCCCCTGCCTGCCGCACGTGATAATATTTTCATATTTTTCTAAAAAATCAAAGAGTTTTTGTCTGTGTTCAACATAATCAAGGGTATAGACAGGATATCCCTGCGTTACGCTTGTGGTAAAATAGTCGATAACCTTATCCCTTATATCGAATCCCAGATCTTTTAAATCTTTCAGGCATCGTTCCAGCAATTTCTCCTTTGAACAACTCCATGTTTCATCACCCTCGTTGCATGGAATTTCAAGCATCACGGATGTTTTTCCCTCAGGCGCGCTGAACGGGCTTCTCCGTTTGGGTTCCTGAATGCGCGTCATGATATATTTCCCTTCGGATACGTACATCCATGTATTATCGCTGATATCCGGCATATCTACGAGCATATTAAGGAAACGCACCGCACGAAATTTCAGGGATGATACATGTTTTTCCATATCATAAGTGAACTGTTTCGGAAATGCCTTAATCAGATCAGGCAATGATATGGTGGAAATCACTGCATCACAATCGATATTCTTCTCAATGCCATTGTCAAGGTACCGCACGCCGGTTATTGTATTATTGTTGATATGTACTCTCTGCACCTCTGCATTCAGGACTATTTTTCCCCCCAATTTTTCTATTTCACTCCCCATCATATCAAACATCTGCCCAATGCCTTTTTTAGGATAATAATATCCCTTTGCATAGGTTCTCGGCGTGCCTTTCTTCAATTTCAGGAGCCGGAAAAGAACATCCCGCAAGTTTAGCAAAGAAATACGCTGGGAAGCCCAGTCGGAAGAAATCTTCTTTGGTGAAATGCCCCATAATTTTTCCGTATAAGGGCCGAAAAACAAATTGTACAGCGTACGACCGAACCGGTGAACAATCCAATCCTCAAACGACACATCTTTCCTGCGAAATACAATCCTGGAAAAAACTGCGACAAGATATGACAAAAAGGACTTCGTATTTGTCCACATGTCCATTTTCAGGAAAATATCCTTTGCGGAAAGAGGATAATCAAAGACTTTCCCCTTCAGCAGAATCACACTTTTCCTCGATGATGTTAGAAGTTTGTCACCCATCATTTTACAAACATCTTCAACCAGTTCCTTATTTTTTGAAATAAAACGATGCCCGCCGAGATCAAAACGATATCCCTTGAATTCATTGGTAATGCACAATCCGCCGACCCTTGATTCTTTCTCGAGTACGGTAACATTATATCCGTGTTTGCACAATTCCCAGGCGGCGGAAAGTCCGCATGCGCCGCCCCCCAAAATAAGTATATTTCCCTTCATAGTAATTGCTCCTTATTTTAAAAACACCGATCACACAATACTTTTTGCAGAGAGAACAGTTATCTCACAAATTAAAAACCGCATTTATCGGTGATTTATATACATTTGCTGATTCTTTCGTTAAAAATACGTTGCCACGGAAAACAAAAATGCGTTATTTGCCTCATCAGGCATATCTTTGTCTTCCATATTAATTTGGTAATCCACTTTAAATACCGTATCTTCAGTATACCGGTAATTAATGCCCGGCGTGATCCTCGATCTCAGCCAATGAACTTTTTCAAAATCATCATCCCTGCCGGCTGTCTGCACCTGGTCCCATCGCAATACACCGGTAAATGTTGAATTTTCACTAAATAGTTGCGGAGACAAATCTCTCAGGAAAAGTGGCATAAAGTGGTAACGTGCCTCAAGATAATATCCCCACATATCATCGGTAATGCCGGAATCTTTTGCAAAATCGTCCGTCTCTATAAACGCATACGCGCTTTCTCCCAGGAACTCAAACGATCCCCTTTGATAGGTAAAATCAAGAGCAGATATCGTCAACTGATTATCATTATTTTCATCATACCTGCTTGTATATGAAGACGCCCCGACATCGAGTCCGATAAAAGGGCTAAATGATACGCGTCCCACAACTGCCGGGCTCTTATTATAACTGTCATCATAGTAGCCTCCTTTTGCGCTCCTCAAGCCATTTGATTCCCCGATGCTGACGTTGCCTTCTTCATCCAATCCTTTAAAAACCCCGTCGGTAATATAAATTTCATAATCAAGCTTGCCCAGCTCCGTCGGATACAATGTTCCGAAAAAACCCATTCCAAGATCGGTAAGCGTTGACGGGATAATTAACTGATCCACAAGGGGACGATCGGTAAGATCCTGCACAGGAGAATCATGAACCAGATTGAATTTACCCAAAGGAGTAAGGAGATATCCTCCCCTCCAGTTGATCCATTCGGTGACTAAAAAATCGATGGTGCCAAACTCAAGAATTACCTCCCCGCTTCTGCCGCCCCCTACGCCTCCATATTCGAATTCAATTTCCGTCGCCAATTTTACCCGATCAGATATATCAGAATAGATAAACGGTATAAATCGTTTCTGCGTAAATCCGTGAGCGGAGTCTTCATCCTCAGGCGCCCTGTATTCGAAATCCATGTACCCGCCCACGTAAGTATTCCTGCCATACCTTCTCAAAAAGGGTTTTGTGTATACACCGCCAAATGACGGGGCAAGGTCTTTTTCCACTATTTCAGAACTCTTTTTTGACAAGTAGAGTTCCTTTTCAACTTCCTTCCCGGCAACGATTTTTTCCTCAGTCTCATTCGTTGTCTGAACACTTTCCGCTTTCATACTCATTGCTGCTGTCTGTTCCGCCAATTGGTTTTTCAAGGCGGCAATTTCTTCATCTTTCTGCATATCCCTCGACAATTGATTTTTCAGCAAGTCTTTAATTTCTTTCAATTCATTTTCAAGCATATCAACCCTGTTTTTCAATTCCGCTTCGCCGGACTGAGCAAACGCCTGCGGAATAAAGAAACACATGCCGGTCAGAACAACAAAAAAACATATATACCTCATATCACGCTCCTTTATATATAGATTGAGACTCATTCTCACTTAAAAGGGATTATATAGTAAACAACAACTTTGTCAATATCTTTTTATTTTTTTATCGTTCTATATTATTACCATGTAAAAACTTCTTTTTTTAGCACGTTTTTTACCTCCCCTACATCCCCTCCTTGCGAAGGAGGGGAAAAAGAGGGGTGGTCAATTTGGTTGCGGCTATGCTGCCCTATGTATTAGGTAAATTCATTCCGTTATTTGTATATTGTTTTCACACCACCCGATTATATATCCCCATTCGGACACCTTCTTTTGTGGGTATTGAAATCATAAACTGAGTGTGTGAATATAAGATTATTTGGCTTATAAAGTCCCGTATCGTAAATCCTGCATCGTGTATCCAATATCAGTTATTATCCCGCATCATTTTCATAGAGGAGAAAAGAGATGAAAAATATTAATTTAACAATAGTTCGGAGTGCAAGGAATCATACGTTTCTGCCGGTACTTTCACTTCTTTTCATCCTTACCGTATTGCATCTGTGCAGCGCCGGAAAGAGTTCCTTTGGAGAAAGCACCCCTGACGATCCTTACCGGGGGCCGTTTGAGTATGTGGAGGGTGAACTTATCGTAAAATTCAACGAACACGTCCCCCAACAGGCAATCGATGCAGTAAACGAAGCCCTTGGGGGAAAAGAGATCAATTCGTTCAAAGAATTCGGCATCAGCCATATACAATTGCCTGAAAACAGCGACGTCAATGACTTCGCGCAGGTGTATGAAAAAAATCCGAATGTGAAATACGCAGAACCGAATTTCATCTATTATGAGGATTACTTGCCAACAGATACGCAATTTTCAAATCTTTGGGCATTGCATAATACCGGGCAAACCGGCGGGACGGCAGATGCAGACATTGATGCCGCTGAGGCTTGGGACACTTTTAACGGAGACCCTTCCCCCAATCCAAAGATTGTCGTCGGAGTGGTGGATTCGGGGATCGAATATACCCATGAAGACCTTGCGGACAACATGTGGACAAATCCCGGTGAAATCGCAGGAAATAACACGGACGATGACAATAACGGATATATTGACGATATTCATGGCATAAACACCACCGATGACGGAAGAGGCGAGGGAGATCCCATGGAGGATGCAAATGATATCCAGGGTGGACACGGAACCGCAGTGGCAGGGGTAATAGGCGCCGTTGAGGGCAATGGGAAAGGCATTGCCGGGGTAAATTTTAATGTGGAACTCATGGCCCTGAAATTTATCAGGAGAGGAGAGGGACAACTGGCAACTGCCCTTGAATGTTTAAATTATGCCATTGATATGAAAAAGAACCATAATGTCAATATACGGGTACTTAATAATAGTTGGGGCGGAGGGCCTTATTCACAGGCGCTTTCCGATGTCATTGATGAGCTCAAAGTCAACGATATCCTTTTTATAGGAGGAGCCGGAAATCTGTCGAGGGATACGGACGTATCAGCATATTACCCGGCAAGTTATCCGCAGGATAATGTCATCAGCGTGGCAGGCACGAATTTTAACGACTCAATGGTCAGTTACAGTAGTTTCGGGGCATCCACCGTTGATGTTTTTGCCCCAACGGAAAATATACGGACTACCATGTTAAATAACAGCTATACGTCAGCCGGAGGGGTCTCGATGTCGGTTGCGTATACAACAGGAGTTGCTTCACTCCTTTTCGGATATTATCTCTCGGCAACATATGCCGATGTACGGGATATTATGTTTTCAACCGTTGATCGTCCTGCAACGATACCTTCGGGGAAGACCATTACGGGAGGCAGGATCAATGCAAATAATGCGCTGGACCGGAACTATCCCGGTTCACTCCCCCCTGTTATTACCAAAATAGCGCCCGTTTTCGGCAGCATCGGTGCAACGGTAACGATTACCGGAAGCCATTTTGACGTTACTGAGGGAAGTGTTGCGTTTAATGGTATTGCAGCAGCAATCTCGTCATGGAGTGATACTGAAATTACCTGCACGGTGCCCGATGGGGCTTCAACGGGAAGGGTAGAAGTCGCCACAAACAGTTCCGTAAGCAATTCTACAAATCCAATCTTCACGGTATCGTGTGTGGATGCGCGGGGAGCAATGCCCACCGCAGTATATCGTCCGGCAGTTGCCGTTCATAACGGAAAGATTTACGCAATCGGTGGCTTTACGATTACGCTCTTATCCACCGGGCAGGTGGTGAATGAGGATGCCGATTTTGTGCAAATCTATGATACGCTTACCGATACATTTTCTACTACTACAGATGTAAATGGCAATGATGTGGGAAAACCCACGTCGGCATCAAATGCCTGCGCTGCCACGATAGATGGAAAAATATATGTGGCAGGAGGATACGTGCCTACAACGCCACCGACACGTCTTGATGTACTGGAGGTGTATGATATTGCCTCGAATACATGGGACACGACAAAAGCGCCTCTTCCGAAAGGATTGTCAGGGGCATCTGCCGTTGCACTGAATGGAATACTCTATGTAATGGGAGGGGCATCTACCACTACTTCGGGTGGTTTTATTGATGAGAAAGAATTGTATCGCTATGATCCTGCATCAGACACGTGGACGCAGTTATCGCCGATGAATGCCAACAGGGCGTTTTTCGGAGCAGCGGTAATTAACGGGAAGATATATGTATGCGGGGGACATGGTGATGCGGGGTTTTTGAGTTCAGCAGAGGTGTATGATCCCACAGCCAATACATGGACAACCCTGGCATCGATGAATTCTGCGCGATACGATTTTGGGTGTGTAGCGATAAACGGGAAGCTGGTTATCTTTGGGGGAAATGACAAAGTGGAGAGTCCTCCGTACTATGACAGTGTGGAGATATATGATCCGGAACTCAATCAGTGGAGTCTTCATGATTGTCCGCTGAGCATTGCCCGTCAGGGGGTAAGGGGAGCGGTGGTTAACAACAACGTCTATGCCCTGTGCGGAATGGACGGACCGCAATCACTCTATAATGTCATTGATGTCATGAATTTTGACACACTGGAAGCATATTATAACTTCGAAGAAGGCGCCGGCGCTATTGCGGGAGATTCATCGGGGAACGGCAATGATGGCACAATCAATGGCGGCGCCATCTGGACCAGCGGTGCAAATGGCATGGGCGGCGGGCTCCAGTTCGATGGCGTTAATGATTATGTGGATATTGGAGACATCGACCTTGCCGATGCCTTCACCATTGCTGCGTGGATAAAGATAAACAACCTCGGCAAGCTTGCAATCGTTGGAAAAACGTATCAGACATACCAGTTTTTCGTGTCATCAACAGGAAATCTTATGTTCCAGAGAAACTCCACTACACCCATAAACTATGCCGCAGGGCTTATACCCAGCACATGGTATCACGTGGCGGTAACCTTCGATACAACGAACGGAATGTCGCTCTATCTCAACGGAAGCCTTGTCAGTACAAACGGCGATACCACGGTAACAAATGTCAATGATACTGTCACAAAAATCGGCGCGACAAACTTTACCCCGAAAAATTTCTTCTCGGGCGTTATTGATGAAGTCCGCATTTATCGTTCGGCGCTCACAGGCCAGGAAATACAGGATATGATTGTATCAGTCCCAAATAACGTATTGGGATCATACAACTTTGAGGAAGGATCAGGCACTATTGCCGTAGATTCATCGGGGAATGGGAATGACGGCTCTATTAACGGCGAAGCTGTCTGGACGACCGGTGCAAATGAGATCGGTGGAGGACTCCAATTCGATGGCGTTAATGATTATGTAGATATAGGAGATATCGACCTAACTGATGCCTTCACCATTGCCGCATGGATAAAGATAAACAACCTTGGCAAGCTCGCAATCGTTGGAAAAACGTATCAGTCATACCAGTTTTTCGTGTCTTCAACAGGAAATCTTATGTTCCAGAGAAACTCTGCAACACCGATAAATTACCCTGCAGGACTCGTTCCCGGCACATGGTATCATGTGGCGGTAACGTTCGATACAACAAATGGAATGTCACTCTATCTCAACGGCAGCCTTGTCAGCGCCAACGGTGATACCACAATAACAAATGTGAATGATACTGCAGCAAAAATCGGCGCGACAAACTTTACCCCGAAAAATTTCTTTTCGGGTGTTATCGATAAAGTACGCATCTATAATGCCGCGATTACGAGCCAGGAGATACAGGATTTGTATAACAATTAGGCATTCGTTATTTATGGACAGGTGATTCTGCTATTTTCATGGTTGCCAGCATTATTTTAAAATACTTTAATTACGATCCGGTGCTCTGGTAGTGATTAATGCCTGCCCTCCAAGTTACGATTGCAACTGCAAACATTATAAAACCCACAAGCGGCGTTCCCATTACCAATGCCGGGTGAAAAAGATTTTCCCCTGAGCGGTCAAGAAAAAAATGTGCGGGGTAAAAGTTGATAAACGCTATGGGAAACACGAACGTTAGGAAGAACTGAATCCCTATATTATAGATACTTACCGGATAGACAATAAACTCCTTTGTTGAAAATATAACTGTATGAACCAGGGCCTGATTTCTTAGCGTCCAGAAGGCCACTGCCGTTACCATTAACCGTATAGCAGAGGCAATGCCCACTGCCCCTGCCACAATAACAGGAAAGAGGAGTATTTTTTTCAGTGTCCACACAATGCCGGCAATATGTGAACCAAAATAAAATGCGGAAAATCCCATTAAGAGATGTGCCACCGCAGACACTTCAAATTTTGAAAAAATTATCTGTCCGAGCGGACTGAGGGGACGCACCAATACCCTGTCAAACTCGCCTGATACCACCATATGATCAAAATAAATCAACTGTGAGAAGATGAGATTGGTAAATCCGTAGGTAAACGCCTGGAGGGAATACAAGAATGCAATTTCCCCCATTGTCCATCCCTTTATTTGATGAAAACGGTTCAGCAATACAAACAACAAACCTATCTGCCCCATGTAAAATACCACTATGGCAAATACATAGAAAAAGAAACTGGCCTTATATTCCATTCTGGCCTTGATCGACATTATAAAAAGAGTGAGATATATTTTTGCCGTCTTCATCTATCCGCCCTGGATGATCAGTTTTTTCTTTCCATAATTCCATGCAACAATGCAAATAATACTCATTACGAAAATCCATATAAGTTGTGCGGCAAGAATGGCGGGAACATCTGCTAACGACACCTTCCCGATAAGAATAGTCGTGGGAACATAGAGCATATACTGAAAGGGCAGAAATCGCACTGCCTGCTTCAAAAATTCGGGAAAGAAGTCAGGCGGCACTATCCCGCCGGAAAAGAAGGTGAATAATGCATACTTAAAGAGCATAAAAGGAAATATTTCCACAAACCAGAATGCCAATAACCCCATAGCAAAGTTCAGCATAAAGAGCAATACGTATCCGGCAAACGCTGAACAGAAGAAAACCACAAATCGTAATGGTTCCAAAGGTATTGTTACATCAAAAAGAAACATTGAGATCACAATGATAGGCAATGTTCTTGCCATAATGTGAAAAAGGGAATGGCCGACATTTTCCGCCAGATGCATAAAGAAAAATGGTGTCGGGCGAATGAGCTCCATTGCGATGGAACCGTCGTAGACTTTTTTGTGGATCACAGAATCATCCATCGTGAAGGATATCCTGATCGCCATGACCATCACCGCATACGTTATAATAGCGTTTAATGTAAACCCGTTATGTACGGTTGCATCGAATTGCGCATATAATGCCTTCCATAAAGAGGTAAAGATAAAGACATACAAAAAACCGTTGAGCATCCCTACAAAACAATCAAATTTATAGGCTGCCTGTCTCCGGAAAGATATTGATACAAATTTTAAAAAAAGCTTTGGGCTCATTTTATGCAGACAATGAATTTTGATAAGTCACCGGTGGCAAAGCAATGCGGTTGTCATAAATATTCCTTATAATACTTTCCACCGACGGTTCCTTTACGGATATGTCTTTTATTTTGAAACGCGTGGCAAGAACGCTTATCACGTCGCCGATGCCGGAGATGTTATTATCGTGCTTTAACCATTTCTTGCACCCTTCTTCACGTATAACGGTAATTCCCGGTACTTCCGTAATAACAGTATCATCCTCATAAAATTCTACCTCAATTTGTTTTTCATGAATAAAATTCTTTTTCAATACGGCAGTTTCGTCATCGAAAATAATCCTTCCCTCATCGAGGATAATAAGCCGTTTGCAGAGATGTTCGATATCGTTCATGTCATGTGTCGTAAGAATAATAGTAGTCCCTTCCTCCCTGTTCATTTCCGCAAGAAAATTCCGTATGGATTCCTTTGCAAGCACATCAAGGCCAATTGTCGGTTCGTCTAGAAAAAGCACCGGCGGATTGTGAATAAGGGAAGCGGTAATATCGCACCGCATCCTTTGGCCTAAGGAAAGTTTTCGGACAGGTATATCCAGAAGAGGTTTCAGGTCGAGGGCTTTTTCAAGCTTTTCCATCTGGCGGTCATATAATGGTCTGGACACACGAAATATTATCCGTAATAAATCAAATGATTCACGGACGGGTAAATCCCACCATAGTTGTGTTCTTTGCCCGAAAACAACGCCTATCTTCTCCGCATTCTTTTTCCTGTTTTCGTAAGGAATCATTCCGTTTATCTTTGCCGTTCCTGAAGTTGGCACGAGAATACCCGTCAACATCTTTATGGTAGTCGATTTTCCCGCTCCGTTTTCTCCCACATACCCGACAAATTCTCCCCTGCGCACAGAGAAGTTAATGGCATTCACTGCGGTAATAAGCTTGTATTTTCTCTGAAAAAGGGATTTTACCTTGCCCGCGAATCCATCACCTGAAATATGTATCTTGAATACCTTCTTCAGATCGTTGACTTCTATTATGGGTTTGTCTTTATTCATAACTTTATTCCGGTAGAGAAAATAATTATTGTACTACAGAAGAAGCTATTTGTCATCAACGAGTCTGTTTCAGATTTTATGGCTTGAGATTTATGTATTCATCTTCAAAGGTTTTCGTTTTCTGCCCGTTTTTGAATACGCACTATTTCATTGACAAGCAAAAGCAGAATAATTACACTTTCTTCGTTATGTTAAATGATGCCAAATTAGATGAACTGGTTGAAATAGTAAAAAAAACCGGAAAGATATATGTCGAAGAGGGAATGAATATCGAAATCGATTTTGACCCGAATGACGGCATTATCCTCATCAAATACCACGACGCGGCTTCCCTACTAAAAACATATATCATAAATTCGGGGAACAAAACCATCAGCGGGGTTGATACCACAAAATTCTGGATGCCTGATTATTCAAAAGAACAAAAGGCAGGCAAAAAACTCCTCCATTTTTTGCAGACAAAAGGTTACTCTCCTTCCAACATTCAGTACAGGAAAGATGAAACCAGAAAAAAATCATGAAGTCATAGATGTTACCTACCGCAATAACACCGGAAAAAGCAGACGCACCGCTTTCATTTACATAATCCCTATTCTTCTATTTTTGTCTTTCAGCGTCTATCTTAACACCTTATTAAATACATTTGTTTTTGATGATTCATACACCGTTTCTGAAAATTATTTCATACGTGACTGGAAAAACATTTCATACCTGTTTACCCACAAATACTTTGTCGCCTTCGGGGAAATCAGTTACCGCCCCGTAGTAACCCTTTCTTATTTTGCAGACTATCTCTTGTGGCACATGAATCCCATGGGATATCATCTTACCAATGTTATCTTCCACACATTGAATTCTATCCTAATGTTTTTTCTAATCCGGCAGATATCACAGAATACAGTTGCTTCGTTCACAGGCGCGTTGATTTTTATCTGTCACCCCCTTTTATCCGAAGCGGTAAATGCCATCAGTTACCGGGAGGATCTTTTCGTTGTTACCTTCAGCATTGCCGCCTTTATTTTTTTTATTAAGACATTCACACACAGGAAATACTATTATTATTCCCCCCTTTCTCTCTTATCGTACCTTTTTGCGCTTTTTTCAAAAGAAATGGCCATTACCCTCCCCTTTCTTTTGGCGCTTGCCGATTATTTGTTACTTAACACATTATTTAAAACAGGCAAATTAAAAACGAATACTCATTATCTCATATTAAAGAAAAGGCTGCCCCTCTATGGAGGCTATATTTTCATAAGCATCTTCTATCTATTCACAAGATTTCTATGGTTCAGGAACCCTGTATCCTATGACAATTTAAATCAGTTAGGAAATTCTTTGTCTCAGTTTCTTTCCATGACAACTGTTCTGGCTTCGTATATTAAGCTCCTTTTTTTTCCAATGAACCTCAATGCAGATTATGTAGTACCCGTAATACGATCATTTGCCGAATTGCCATTTATTTTATCGTCTTTCCTTATCATTACTCTATCAATTGTCATTTACCGGTTGCGGGTTTATTCGAAAATACTGTTATTCGCAATTCTGTGGTTCTTTCTTGCCTTGCTTCCCGTCATAAATATTATCCCGATTGGCAATATTATGGCTGAACGATACCTCTATTTCCCCATGATTGGATTTTGCTTTTTAGGAGGCATCTTACTTTCCCGTATTTCCACATCACATCAACATCCCTCCCTAAGTAATGTTTTTTTACGTATTTCTCTGATTGTTATTATCCTGACAGGATTTTCATGGCAGGTGAAATCCAGAGCAAATGACTGGAAGGATCATTATTCCTTCTGGTCGGGTATTATCTCGCGTGAACCGAACAGTTACCGGGCTCATAACAGTCTCAGTGTTCTTCTTCTGGCAAAAGGAAAGGTGGATGAGGCACTATCTGCGGTGCAGACGGCTTTGTCCGTTAATCCGTCATATCCGGAATCACACAATAATCTTGGCCATCTTTACCTGCGAAAAGGCAAGTATGACATGGCAATTGAAGAGTTTGACAAAGCGTTGCATGGGGACCCTGTTTTAATAAGCGCGCATTACAACAAGGGAATAGCTTATTCAAATAGAGATATGTACGAAAATGCAGAAAAGGAGTTCATCTGGTGCATTGAAAACGGAGGGAAAAATCCTTCAACATTGTATCTATTAGGCTCATTGTATATGAAACAAGATAAACATGATGAAGCGATTGAAATCTTTCGGTATTTATTATCGGAAAATCCCGAAAATCCTGACTTGCACAAAAACCTTGGTGTTTTATATTCAAAGAAAGGACAACAAAAGGATGCTATAGACGAATACAATGCCGCTTTGCATTATAATCCTGAAGATACGGGATTACATCACAATCTTGGCATTGAGTATTTTAAGCGGAATCAGCATGTCCTGGCATTTCAGGAATTTAAACAGACGTTGCAAGCCTATCCGGAAAACATAAACGTCCTCATAAACATCGGAAATCAACTCTATGCAAGAGAAGATTGGGATACATCGATTGAAATGTTTAAAACAATTTTAGAATATCAGGCAAATAACACAGAAATCCGCTGCCTGCTTGCAAATGCGTATCTCAAAAAAGGAAATTCAGTGAATGATGCCATTTTACAATACAAAGAGATATTATCGTACAACCAAAAACATTTGGAAGCCCGTAATAATCTTGGAATTGTATATATAAATGAGCGCCGTTACGATGAAGCAATACGTGAATTTAAAGAGGCATTAACTATTTATCCGGATAATCTCAATATCCTTAAAAATATTGGTAATCTTTACTTTCTAAATAAAATGTGGGATGAATCAATAGAGATATTTCAAAGCATTTTACATTTACAAAATGACGATATTAATGCCCACTACCAGCTTGCAAACGCCTATTATAACAAAGGATACTATGAAAAAGCGCAACAGCAGTTGGAAAGAGGATTAACGCAGACAAAAGACCCTGCCGCAATTAATTTGCTGAAGTCAATACAGCAGCAATTGAATGGAAATGACAGAAGATAATTTAATTCGATAAATCCAAGATAATCGTAGCTTACTTTAAAAAAAAGACTTGATATTATTAAGTCACTGATCAAGGTGTGACCCCATATATGACCTGACCCCATATATGACCCATATATGTGTTGGTGACGGAACTTGACAATGAAAAATTATTAATACCGCCGTTAACAATACCCGTCAATAGTGTCTATCCGGAACACGCCTATTTTATCGAAGGATGTTTTTTGCACAATAGTGTTTCAAAGGTGGAAAGTATTTTTCTACACTTAACAAAACACCGTACAGTTATTGCCAGAAAGGCATTTCAACACATGAATGCCAATTACGCTTATTCAAATTGTTGGCAGGAAATCCGTAACGATTTACGGGAGTTAAGAAGCGAAACAAATAAATTACGACAGGAAGCAGAAATCAATCGAAAAATGAAAATTAAACTCAGATAATTTTGCATACCCCGCAAATTATGCGTTTCGAAACACGTTAACTCCCATTTGTTAAATCAGAATATTCGTTATTTACTGCAATATGTTCATTTATTAAACACTTCGATGCATTCCGGCAAAAATCATTGATCACGAAAATAGCAAATTCCGCCAAGCATGTCCTTTTTAACGTTTGTTTATTTCATCCATTTCGGACAGAAGGTCATCGTAGGTAAATTCCCTATCTCCTTCCATAAGAACATTTAAGGCATCCAACGTGTCGTAGAGTTCTTCTCTGTCATTGTCATTATAATATTCTGAAAAAATCTTTTTATGCTTTCCCATTATAATTCCTCCTAAAAAGTGTGAAAGATACATTCAATACTGCTCCATTAAAGAGCAATCATCGTGCCAAAGGTCACCATTGAGCATATTTACACGCTCAATGTAAACTCCGTCGAAGGGTTATGTTTCTGCGTAAAAAGGGAGCATTCCCAAACTAAAAACGTATTGACTCGTTCCAAAGCTCCTGCTTTGGAACGTAATTGCTTGAGAAGCTTCGCTTCTCATAACAGGAAGCATGCGCTTCCTTCACAATTGTGTTTCCATGTAGAGACAGGTTTCAAACCTGTCTCTACACTTGGGAACAAGAATAAACGAGAATAAGTGGAATGGCAGTGGCCATTTATTGCTCAATAGTTACCTAGTGTTTTTTTCATAAATTATGCTATATATTTTATTGGGATTGTCATGAAGGTTCAGGACTATCAATAGAGAACTAAAAATAACACCTTTTACAGGAGAATATGCAATGGAAAGAATACTAAAAATATTTTTTGCTGCGGTATTATTAACGTCTCTTAGTTTTATCTGCATGGCAAACAAAAAAAATATTGCCATTGCATGGGGTGTATCCGGAAAAAAAGATACTCGTAAGGAAGTTGCGGATATGGCGGCTCTTTCTGACGCTGTCTATGATATTGACAAAAAAGATTTTAAAGCACCGGCAGGATATGAACTACTGGAAGATGATAAAATTAAAATAGGAACAGATGGTTTTCAGGCAGCGGCTTTTCGAAATACAACAACAGGCCAAATTATTATTTCATACAGAGGAACCGATGATCTTAAAGATGCTGTTGCAGATATACAATTAGGTCTCGATATAAAGAATTCAAATTACGACTCTCAGATCAAACAATCCTTCGACTTTTACAATTCAGTAACACAAGAATTCGGGAAAGACAAAATTTCGTTAACCGGACACTCGCTTGGAGGGAATCTTGCGCAAATTGTCGGGGCTAAAAATCAGGTAGAAACCAATACTTTTAACGCGCCGGGCGTCACGGAGAGTACTATTGAGAAATGGGTTGGCACGATCCGCCAATCTTTGCCAATTATGAATCATATCCGGCAAAACGATTCTGTGGGAACTTACGGAAAGCATATCGGGGAAACGAGAGTATATCCGGATCGTCCTATACCCAATGACGATATAACTCTTGTAACGCCGGACTATTTTCTTGAGAATCATGGCATCAGAAAATTTTCGGAAGATATTAAAAATAATCCCTCTTTCGAAGGGAAATACATGACAGATCAGGAATTGCAGGCGGCAAGGGCCAATAGGGCAGTTCCTGATACTGAATATATGGACCAATTGCTTAATGATGAAAACATAGGTACTGATGCGGAAATAAATGAAACTGGGGTATTCACTTTACTAAGGTGGCCCCAACATATTGTGGTTACCATGTTTTCGACCTCTGATTTTTCGTGATATTTTATTAAATGGTACCGGTTCCA